>JAEEGG010016077.1_pt1 | contig 15593 bp, 9 predicted proteins | sample 9134161 | NCBI WGS metagenome assembly JAEEGG01 (sample SAMN16246543, study PRJNA631951) | gut metagenome | biome: gut microbiome; feature: rumen; material: CR-attached | host: Bos | place: Iran: Karaj | collected 2018-10
ATGTTCTCGATGAACACAGAAGGGGCAAAGTCGATGAGTGAACCCTCCACACACTGACGACCATCAGGTGTCAGGTTGACTGGAGTGAAAGGACCATCAGGACGGTCACCCTTACATACCATCGGGGTGCGACGCCATCCACGAGAGTGAGGATAGAGCCAATAGGTCTTCTTGCCTGTTGTCTTGTCCTTCACCTCCACGAGGTCAGGAGCATACATGGTGTCCCATCTGCCATCCACATAGTGAGAGAAGATAGGGCCTTCGTCACGCCACTGGCTCAAGTCTTCAACTGGAGCTGACCACATGCGCACGTCATTACCACAATAAGCAGTGTAAGTCACGTCGTGCGAACCAATGATGTAAGCACGATACTTGCCTGGATTGTCGGGGTCTTCAAAGACACGAGGTTCACCATCTGGCAAGTGCTCCCACAATGGAAGGTAGGGGTTCTGTGCATTCATGGAGAGTGCACAGAACGAGAGAATTGCAAAAAATAGTTTTCTCATTTGTTAGTTTTTTATTGGGTTTATTGTTGGTATTTAATGCTTGATTTCAACGACCTGTCCTGCCTTAACAGCCACTTCATACTCGTTGACACCATCGTGAGTGGAAACAAGAGACAAGCCCTTGGCTGTCAGCGTATCCTTGCAACGAACACGAAGGGTACCATTTTGCTGGGCTTTGATAGTCGCAGTCTTGATGGTGCCATTTTCCCATGCCTCGCTCACTTCGTAACCACCACGGGCGCGAAGACCGCTCACGCTACCCTCTTTCCATGCATCGGGCAGAGCTGGCAACAAATGAATGGCAGGCTTCTCGTTGGTGATAGGATCACTCTGCATCAGCATTTCAGCAATACCTGCTGTGACTCCAAAGTTTCCGTCAATCTGGAAAGGTGGGTGTGCATCGAAGAGGTTCGGGAAAGTACGTCCGTTGGGGTACTGACGTTCACGTCCCTCGTTGGGCAGGAGCCTCAACATATTGCTGATAATGGTGAAGGCATGGTTGCCATCGAGCATACGCGCCCAGAAGTTTGTTTTCCATCCAAGACTCCAACCCGTAGCTTGGTCACCACGCTGTTTCAAGGTCACGCCTGCTGCCTTCCAAAGGTCAGGTGTGGTATAAGGAGAAATCTGATTAGAAGGATAGAGTCCGTACAGATGTGAGATGTGACGATGTTGGTCATTAGGATCATCAAGGTCGTCACGCCACTCCTGCAGCTGACCATACTGTCCCACTTTCATCTTGGGGAGTTTGCTGATAGCAACGGAGAGTTTCTGCTGGTAGCCAGCGTCTTCACCCAGAATCTTAGCTGCTGCCAAGGTCTGTGAGAGAACGTCGTGAACAATCTGGTTGTCCATCGTACAACCTGCCGTGATGGTTGATGACTTGCCGCGACCACCATGCTCAGGAGAGGTGCTGGGCACAACAAGGAGTTCACCATTACGCTCCACCATAAAGTCAAGATAGAAATCGGCAGCACCTTTCATGATAGGATAATATTCACGCAGGAATGCCTTGTCGAGGGTGTACTGGTAGTGCTCCCACAGGTGAGTGGTGAGCCAACCTCCTCCATGAGGGAACATGCCCCATGTGGCACCATCCACAGGACCTGCAATGCGCCAAATGTCCGTGTTGTGGTGTGCCACCCATCCTCCGCAGTTATACATGACACGGGCAGTCTCTGCACCTGTTACACTCAGGTCTTTCACCATTGAGAACAGGGGTTCGGCAGTCTCAGAGATGTTGCACACCTCAGCAGGCCAGTAGTTCATCTCCGCATTGATGTTGATGGTGTATTTCGAATCCCAAGGAGCATCACGTTTGTCATTCCACACGCCCTGCAGATTGGCAGCCTGTCCACCCTTCTGCGAAGAGGAAATGAGCAGGTAACGACCATAGTTGAAAAGCAGTGAAACCATACCCATGTCACTGCTGCCATAGAACTTGTCCAATCGTTGGTCGGTTGGGAGCTTCTGATTGTCTGAAGATGTCAAAGAAAGATTGACACGATTATATTGCTTCTGATAGACAGCCAAATGACGTTTCAAAAGCTGATCAAACTTCATCTTATCTGCTGCAGCCAGGAACTGTTCGTTCTTCTTGGCAGCATCGCCTGACACATCGTGGTAGTTAACAAAATTAGTAGCTGCGGAGATGTACAGTGTGGCTTCTGTAGCACCAGCCACCACCAACGAATCACCTTCAGCCTTAGTGGTGCCGTCAGCCTTTACACGTGTCAAGCACTGAGCTGTCAATGCCGCACGAATACCCTCTTGGTCAACGCCCTTGATGGTTGCCAGCAACTGATTGCCGGAAGCTTGAGCCTCCATTGGGAAGATACATTTGTGAGAGAGTGTGAAATTCAGCGCACCCTTCTTGCTTGCCTTCACGTTCACCACGACAATGCCGTCGGCAAGTGAAGCGATGACACGACGAGTGTATTGTACATTGTCACAGGTATAGGAAGTGGTGCTGACAGCTGTCTGCAAATCCAGGTCGCGCACATAGTTTTCCACCTTCTGATGTCCGAAATGCAAGCGCAGGCTTCCCACTGTGAGGAAACGCATGCCATGAGGACCTTTGACAAATTCCTTGTTGATGATGTTCTCGGCCTCACGCTCCTTACCGTCAAAAATCAGGTTGCGCACCTCATCGAGATGCTGCAAGGAAGTGGTGCTGTTGTTGTTGTGAGGGCCACCGCTCCAGAAGGTCTCCTCATTCAACTGGATTTCCTCCACATCGGTACCACCAAACACCATGGCACCCATGCGTGAATTACCCAGAGGAACTGCCTCAAGCCACACCGTGGCTGGGTGGTCATACCACAACCGTTGGTCATTATCCACTGACTTTGTCTGAGCCGCTGCCCACACCTTTGTCTGTCCGCCAATACATGCCACGAAAGCCAGACAGATACAAACAATAATCTTTTTCATATTCAATATAGTTCTTGATTAGTAAAAATATGCTGCAAAGTTACTCCTTTTTTACCGAAAGAGCATTGCGCACTGTACCCTATAGTTGCAAATTTGTAACATTCTCTCCTGTTTTGTCGCATATTAGCGAATAAACACCTTTCTTCCATTGTAAATGTAGATGCCACGGGTAGGATGTTCGACAGGCTGACCCTGCAAATTGTAATATAGTTGAGAGCCGGATGTTGAAAGTTGAGAGTTGGTAACCGGACTATTGATAGCCATCTCTGACTCTGTAGGAACGAGGTAAGCACCCTTGAGATTCACCATACTGTTCCAATCCACTTTGAGCGCATTCAAATGAACAAAATCATCCTCCCTCCACTCATTTTCTGTCGTACGCATCGTACGGATTTCCTCCAATGGAATGACAATAGCACCCAATTCGCTGTCCCAATATGGGTCATCCTCCCTGAAAGACACGACAATCTGCTTCCAGGGTCCATGCGGCACCAGCCTGTTCGTGAGGATGCGCAATCCACTTCCTGTGCCACGCAGGATAAGTTTCTCGTACGGACTGATATCAGCATATTGGTTGTGATCCACATTCACAAAACCTGCCAAAGCCTTGCCTCCTCCCGTATTCTGACCTATGTTCCAATCGACATTCACATCTTTATCCAGAGGCTGTGCATCAGCATCCACGCCATCCCATTCCTTGAACATTTCGGGTGCCAAAGCAATCCATCCGTCTGGCATCTCGAAGTCATCCACATTGACAAGGCTCACAATGCTGTTCAGCACACGTTCTGTGCGCACTGGGAAGTATTGCGTCAAGAGTCTGTTACGCTCTTTCATATAGGTTCCATCGACGGTGTAGAGATTACCCTTGGTTGTGTAGGGATGGACATCACGACGGTAGTCACCCCAACGGGCAGCCTCCACATAGAGTGCCGAAGAAATGGTATTGTAGAGACTGTCCCACACTGCCACAACAGACGCCTCGCCTAACAAGCCATCGTCTGCCAACACCTCTTTGGCACGACGGAGATAGCGACGGGCGAAATCCTCATTCTGCAACAGATTGTTGAAGATACCTGTAGGGAAACTTTTGCCATTGTTCTTGCCCAGCACATTCTCATTTTCACTTTCAAAGATGATTTCCGAATCCCAACACAAGAAGCGGAACCCTTCGGAATCCAGACCATGACGACGGATGGCATACCAGTTATGATAGTCCCAATCCGTGTTACCACCATATTGGTTGATAAGCATATAGTCAATAAAGTTGTCCACATCAAGCAATGTGTCCAATTGGGCATAAGCTTCCAGCGAAGCAGCATGAGTCACTGTTTCCACCATGAGGTTCCATGCTTCCAAATCACCTTCACTCGCCTCAATGTGGTTGCCACCATCTTCTTCTATCTTGATGACATCGTAGTCACCTTTCTTACCCCCGATGTGATTTTTTCCGAACTGGTCATCAACCCGTTCTGCAATGTTGTAAAGTCCCCAGTACATACCATTGAGGAACAGATGGACATAGAGGGCATTGGCTGCAGTATGTCCCATCTTACGCTGCATGCGACGAGCCCAAACATCGCGAGTGTATTGAGCTTTCTGACGGTTTGCTTCTGTCCAATGTTGCCAAGCATTACCAAAGTGACAACGCAGCACCAGTTGGTCAAACTTACTGGGTTCATCTTCACCATAGAGAGGGTATTTCAGAGTCTTCTCACCATACTTTTCCTTGAAGACAAGACGGAACGAATGCTTGGGATTCTTTTCAGCCAAACGCCCATGACCTCCATGCAGACGCAATCCGCAAGTGGCAGAGAGGTCATGTTTCTGGTCGCCGCCCATCAACTCGATGCTGGCAGGACGTGTCCATCCGTGTCCCGTCGCATCACCTATTGGAGGACCTGTAAAGATGTAGATGCCCCCCTTCTCCTCGTCATTTTCATGACTGAACAGATTATCTTTGTCAGTCACGATACTGAGGATTGGCAACGATTTCAATCCTTCTTGTATCTTTTCTTTCAACACAGGATCGTTTGTCATTTCCGCATCCATGCCATAGTCGGCTGGAGCTACACCGCTCATCTGGGTGTAGCGTCCCCACTCTGTCGGATAGCCCGTCGGGGTGTCCGACTGGTTCAGCACACTATTCATGAAGATATAAGATGCTGTGGAGATGGGCGAAATAATTTCCCCATCTTTCACCTCAACGGCGCGTATGATAGTCGTCTTGCTGATAGTGAGCGGTGCTGAATAGAGTCGGCTGGTCGTGGTCGGTTCACTGCCATCCGTGGTATATCGAATGGCTGCCTCAGCATCTTGTGCTGTCATGCTAACACTCAAGCTGCCACCATCATAAAGACCATGAGGCTGACTGAATTGAGGCTGAGCCATCATTGGCATTACACCCATCCACGCCATTACCCATAGCGTCAAAAATGTTTTCTTCATTATCTATCTGTGTTTGGTAAAACTGTTTCTTTGTAAAAGATTACGTGATGAGACATCATCACAAAACATGTTGCAAAGTTAGGTGTTCTTGAAGAAAACCACTTTGCAACACGTTTCATATTGTTTTGTGTATGTTACCTCCTCGATGAATGAACGTAACACCAGCATCTAAACATCTGTCATTGGAAGGTGATTTGCTGAACCATTTGTCCCGGGTCGCCAATGACGAGTGTAAGGACATGGTGTTTTCTCGCAGGGTCGATGGGGAATGTGAGCAGATAGTCTTTACGGTTCTCGAGCACTTGCAGTTTCCAAGGATAAGACCACTCTTCGAATTTGTTTTCACAAACAACAGGAGGGCAACCATCGACACTGACACCAATACGGTTACCACGTTCAAGGGTGACGGGCCAGAAGGGAATGGTCGAGATGCAGACCGAGAGGGTGTCTTTGGAAGAGGAATAATCGAAGGGGATGTCTATATGAGCAGAGGTGAGACGGGCAGGATTCTGCACAGGATCGAGTGGTTCACCCATCTGGAGAGCCATCCAGTCAGTGCCGATTCCCTCAATGAGGCGGAATGGAGCACGCGCCTTCACTTGTTCAAGGTTCATGTGCTGGTCATAAATAGGATGCCGTTGATGATCAGGCAAGCGATGAGCATGAGTGGGAGCTGTGACCAGTTCCGGCATGAGCTGATATAAGGCACAATAACCAGGGGGTATTTGCGAAATCATCTGGTTCCATTTGCCCGAAAGCTGCGTGTTGTAAGTGTCAAGGAGCGTTTGAAGGCTGTCAAAGGCCTGAGTTGCCTCTCTTGCGGCTTCAGCATCCCCCGTTTCGTGATTGCGCTGTGCCATGAGAAACTTGCGGTTCATCTGAAAGGCAGACTTGACACTGTATGCAATGATTTCAAAGAAAGAGGGTTGCAGAGCTGAAGGCAGTTCCTGCTGAATGGCATCAATGCGGTCAGAAATACGCTGATAGTCTGCCAAGCGCTTTTGCGCAGTCCCTGTCTCGAAAGAGAAGTCCGTATCGTGCAACTTACTGTTCTCCTGATTGTCCCACTCTATTTCATAGCCCATGAATTCGGGTTTTCTTTCCCATGCCAAACGATAGTAAGTGTCGAGAATCTGTTGGAAGTCACGTTCATACTTTTTCCCATAAATGGAAGCGAGCCATGCAGCCTGGTATTGGTTCACATTCTCATAAGTGAAGGAAGAGAAATCCCACGCCATGTCAAAGAAGTGCTGCATTTCCATCTCCATCGGCTTGATGTCGCCAACATTCAGCAGCCAGTAGCGGTCTGCTCCTGCATCATAAGCTTTTTTCAATTCCTCATACATCAGCACGGGGGCAGTGGTGGCTATCCAGATATTGTCATGTGGTGTTCCCAGATAGCTGAGGTGATAGTACACACCTGAACCACCCTTGCGCTGACGTTCCTGCTCGTTTGACACGCGTTTCATATACCCATAGTTGTCATCGGGCCACACCAACGTGATGTCATCAGGTACACGAAGTCCTGCATCGTAGATGTCCAACGTCTCTTTGTAGGGAACAAAAATTTGGGGGATGTCTGCAGCGGGCTTCCGCTTGTGGGTTTCAAGTATTTGTCGCTGGTCAGCAAACACCGTTTCCAAGGTCCTTGCACGAACTTTCGGGTCTGTGGAGCCTTTCATCGCCTCATCATGCAAACCACGCATGCCAGTCGTATAGATATTGTCATATTGAGCCGTCTCACGCAGGCGGTTGTCCAACTTTTTCCAAATCGTTTCCTTGTTAGTCAAGTAGTTCCATTCGCCATCCCGTTCCTTATCCCATTCAGAAGGAGCTGCATTATTAAAAAGCAGGGGTTCACAATGGCTTGTTGTAATCATGATGCCCCACTCTGCCGCCACTTTCTGACTTTCCGGATGACTGTAGAAGGCACCCGTACAATCGTGCATGGCAGGTGCCAACATATTGGCTTTCAGACGCAACAAAAGCTCACACACTTTATTGTAGGTCTTCGGACCTATGTCATTCAGTTCTTTTTCAAAGTTCTCAGCTGCCCACGTCTTCATACCCCAGTCTTCATCGTTAATGAAGATACCACGATACTTGATAGTGGGTGACGAGGATGTATAGTTTTCCTTATAGTCAAGTGTTTTCTTTTTCTGTACGGGCACATCGGCAAACCAATACCACGGAGACACGCCAATACGCTCACTCACGTGGAATGCGCCGTATGCTGTCCCCCTCGGGTCACTACCTACAATCATGAGGCGGTTGCCTTTTGTGACAATCTTGTAGCGTTCCCAGCAACCTCTGATATCACTCACATCCACGCCCAATGATGCAGGCAGATGTTCCACGGTTGCCAAGACAATCTCATTCATGGAAGATGGGGTTCCCGATATCCCCACCACGGGTTTCACTCCTGTCACCCGTTCGATGTCCTCACTCAGCACCACGCCCATCTTCTTCACCAAAGCGGCATCATCTTCAGACACCACAATACGACACTGCTTCAATTCGACCGCACCAGCCGACAAGAAGCAGCAAATCAACACCAAGAAAAAGAAACAGATTTTTTTCATTCAACCCACACCTTTCTTCCGTTTCTGATATAAATTCCGTGTTGAGGATTTGAAACCTTGCGCCCCTGCAAGTCATAGAGTTCATTGTCCTTAAGGAATGGCGAAGCGGGCACAGCGCTGATAGCTGTCGACACATAACTGTTTGCCGTCAGGGAAAGTTGTCCCAAGATGCAGTCACTCCATTCTTGTTCTGCCGAATAAAGGGCAATGACGTAATTGCCCTGTTCTGTGATGTCGAACTCAAAGGTCTGCTGTTTCAACGAACCAAAACTATTGGATGCATTATTGCCAATATTGATGGTTGGGGTATATATCTGACTTGCAACGCTCACGCCACCAACACGTTTCTCTATACTCAGTTCAATGGGTGCAAAATCAGGTTTGTTCCAATTGCAAATCTTATATTTCAACGTATAGTGTCCGGGCGCCATACTGATGGTTGTGCCGCTTTCAGAGAGACCAAACTTTGCCCATCCCTGATGGGTTTTCCCCTCGATGTTGCGGAAATAGAGTCCATAGTCCAATCCACGAGGCGAACCCGTGAACTGCAAGACACGACACCCCTGCGAATATCCACTACCGTAACCCACACGCTTTTCAGAGCCATCGAAAGTGACCCAGCCTGCAGGCAGCGCTCCTCCCTCGGTGAACGCCGTGGAGATGGTAAGGGTCAGGGGGGCTTGCAGCATCACCTCCACGGTGGCTGAGCCCGTCTCACCGTCGTTGTCTGTAGCAACCACTTTCAACGTATGTTTACCCACTTTGCTACTCGTCAATGTAGCCTTGTAGGGTTTTGTCGTGCAAGTGGACAACAGGGTTGTTCCATCATAGAACTCCACTTTCTCAATAGTTCCATTGGGGTCATCAGCAGTGGCTGTGACAGCAATATCAGGAAAGGTTACCTCACCAGTAGGAGCATAATTGACATACCTGAGGCCCGAAGTGGGCGCTGTAATCTTCACGCTGGGAGCAGTCTTGTTCAGCGAGTAACGCTTGCAGAAGTTCCAAATCTCCTTACCAGTGTACACCTGACGTTCCTTGCAAATCCAGTGACCTTTGTCCTTCAACTCCAAAAGTTTGACCTCAACACCGTCGTTGCCGGGTCCCCAAGTGTGCATCTTGGCTCCTGCAAAACCATTGTAATTGGAAACGACCTTGTCTGTCGTTGGGCATCCATTATGCTGAATCCAAGGGTTCAGTGCAGGTTGTACACCTCCGAAGTTGTCGGCAGTTCCTTGAATATGCAAGATAGGCACTGCGCGAGTGGTTGATCTCGGAGTTACAACTGAAGGACCACTACAAGAAACAAAAGCTGCAATGATATTGGACATCTTGTTGATGGCGTTGTACGTCAGCATGCCACCCATCGAGAAACCGCCGAGATAGATGCGGTTACGGTCAATCTTGTGTTGCGTCACCATCCTTTCGATGATCGCCTTGATGAAATTGATGTCACGGTCACCACCCGTGTCCCAGGCCCTGTCTATACCATTGGGAAATACACAGACAAACTTGGCAGTGTCGCACACGGCTTCCATGCTGACGTTGTCATTCTTGAACTCGTTGTTCTGCATCCAGTTGGCATCTTGGTTATAGCCATGACAGAAGATAAGCAACGGACGGTTCTCACCTAAGTTTCTTGGCACAATCACATTATACGAACGATTGGTGCCGTTGACGGTGATGTTGTCAGCCTTCACCGACAGAAATCCCACTACGAGCAGGATGAATAAAAGAGCGGAATGTTTCATGTTGAGTAGTCTCATATACGGTTTGGAAATTGGAATTAGGTTTTATTGTGCAAATTTAGCACAAATTACCCCTTTCCTCCTTTACTGCAGGTTACATTTTCTTTTCTTTATCGTTCATTCTTCCCCATATTAGGCAGAATCAGGCACAAAAAAGAGGAGAATCGCATCACTGCGGCTCTCCTCCCCAATCACTCTTTTTCTATCCAGTAAAAGAAATGTATATTTTTGTCGTGTTTAATTTGTGAGATTCTCTTATTTGATGTACACTCGTTCCCCCTTACTATTGAGATAGATGCCAGGAGTGGTGGGCATGCCATTGATGGTTGTTCCATTCATGGACACCCAACGGTCAGATTTCCTGCTCTGCTGTTCCACGGACTCAATGTCCGAGGCTATACCTTCTGACACCTGAGCCTTGCGCTGCTTGGCATCAGCCCCACTATTGGGACGCTGTGGGGGATTAGGCTTGCCATTCGGTTTGCCGTTGAACTTACCATTGGGCATGCGGCGCATCCGTTCAGACTTCATGCGCTGCAGGTTCATCCTTTCCAACTGTTTCATCTTTTCGTACTGACGCTGGGTGAGCACGGTGAGGAAACGCTTGTAGTAGGTCTCTTCCACATCGATGGTGGCACGGCTGCGAGCGAAACGGTTGGCATTCATTTTCTCCAGCTCCTCGTCTGTTGGTTGGTGGTATTTTGGTTTTTCACCTCCCTGAGGCTTTCCCTGCTTTGCCGCAGGATGGTTGGAATACTTCTCCCACACCGTTTTCAATTCACTGCGATAATCCACATAGATAGGAACAAACTTCGTGGTCTTCTCTTCGTCCAGCTGAAGCTGACACGCCATGCGTGCAGCCAGCCTTTGTGAAAGTTGTTCTTCAGTCAGTCTTTGAGGCTTGCCACCCTGTTTGGGTTGAGCCATCAGTGTGCATCCTGCCACGAAGAGGAATGCCACTGCCATTGAAAGAATCCTTTTCATATTCATACCATTTTTTCAGTGGTTATAAAACTGTATTGTCTATATTCTCGTAGATGGCAATCCACTCATCGAGTGCATCGTCAGTCATGTAAGTCTCGACCGACTCGTCTGCCAGCAGATTCGTCTCTGACTGCTCTGAGCGTTGGAGAGCATAGAATGACACTCCTGCGATGAGCAGCACCACAGCCGCTGCCGACATCCAGAAACGGCTGCGAGAGTGAACCGTTGGCAATTGAGAATTGACGGTGGTCTTCTCCATCAATCGCCCGTGCATCTCATCGAAAAAGCCTTCCGGCACCGTGTATGGCATACGCTTGCCGATGTTATTGAGTTGCTCTTCCATATCTATTCAGTTTAGTAGTTCATTCTTAATTTTCTCTTTGGCATGGTGATATGCAACCTTGAGGGTAGCTACCTTACTACCAGTCACTTCGCTAATCTCCTCATAACTCATCTCGTCATAGTAGCGCATGTTGAACACCATGCGTTCCTGCTGGCTCAATCGGAGGATTGCCTGTTGCAGGCGCACTCCTTCCACATCTTCCCAATCCACATGCTCCGATGCTGTCAGACGGTTCAACAGCACATCCTCCTCGCTCAGTTCCGACATCGTCCGTTCTCTCATCTTGTTGAGATGACGGATGCACTCGTTAGTGGCTATCCTGTACACCCACACTTTCAGCAGCTCCTGCTTCCTCAGTTTTTCCAAGCCCTGATACACACGAATGAAGGTCTCCTGCATCACGTCCTGCGCATCCTCGTGGCTGACCACCATGCGGCGGATATGCCAATAGATGGGGCGTTCGTACTGTTTCAGCACGGCTTCAAACGTAGGCGCGTCATCGTCTTGCCGTCCCAACCGCATCAATCTCATATCAAAAGTACTTTCGTTGTGTGTATATTGTAAAGAAACTTCAAAAAGGGAAAAGTTAATGCAGGAAAACTAATTTTATGCAAAAAAGTTTTCCTGCATCAATTTCAAAGACAGGTTGTGTCACTTCACATAGATTGTCTTGGCATTGGAACCTGTGCGAACAATGTTCATGCCTTTCTGGGGTTGAGGCACGGGAATACCAGCCAGCGTGTAATAGGCTGTTGCCTGATTATGAAAGGCATTGGGCACCTGAACACTGGTCATTTCTTCATCGGTGGCAGTATGGAGTTCGATGTTCGTCACACTAATGTTGTCAGCGTTATCATTGCGAGTCAAAGCAAAGATATATTCACCCCAGCCATCCTCCACCTTGAAGCAGAAAGCAGCATCTTCACCCACCTTGGCAGTAGTGTCAAGCACATAATCTCCACCTATTTTCTTGATACGTACCAAGAAATCCTTACCCACATCACCTGAAGACTTAAAGGTCAGTTTGTAGTTTCCCTTGTCAAGCTGGAACGAGCGATACACGTTGTGGTCGCTGTTGTCACTGGCATGCTTAGCACCACCATATCGAAGAATGGTCTTACCTGAATTTATCCATCCATGTTGAGCAGGGTGATAGCCTTCTTCTTCCACTCGTGGCATCCACTTAAGCGTGGCATCACAAGGAGTGTCCAAGGTATACTGCTTGAAGTGAGCCCACATGGTTTTTGCAGAATTACCTTCCGGTGTGTTGTTGGTAATATCATTATGTCCCATTCCATCCATTTCGTAGTACACGTACGGAAACCCTCCTTCGGTTGCCTCATACACACTCTTCGTGTACTTGCCAGAAACAGTTGTCTTCACTGGTACCGGATTTGCTCCCACTCTTGCGACCATTTCATCTACAATCGTGGGCATCAATGAATACTTTACAAAATCGTCCGCCTTTCCATGAATGTGCAGGAATGGCACAGGACGTACACCGGTATGACGGAAATGGAATTCATTCATCTGGAATCCACTAATGGAAGCAAATGCCGCGAAAATGTCAGCACAAGTGTTGGAGAGCGCATAGGTCATCATACCACCATTAGAGAATCCACAACAGTAAATGCGCTTGCTGTCCACCGAATAGTTCTTTTTCACGTCTTCAATAACAGCCTTAATGAACTCGACATCAGCATTGACCTCACCAGAAGAGACCCAACCCGTCGTATTCATTCCTGCCAAATAAAAATCCACCGTCTTGCCTTGTGGATAGACAACGATGAAACCTTCATCGTCAGCTACCTCTGTCGTCATTGGACGGTTAGCCCACTGATTGCCATTAGCACCATGGAGCGAAACCACCAACGGAGCGTTATCCCCCACATTGGCAGGCACATACAGTCTATAAGAACGTGACTCTGTTTTCCCTTTGTCATCTTTCACGGAGATGTTCACAATTTTGTCCACCTTCGCTGCAAATCCCTGCATGGCACAAAGCAGCATCAAGGCAAACACAAAAAATAACTTTTTCATAGATTAAGATAGATAATTGAGTGATTTAAAGATGAAGTTACTTATAATCATTGACAAGTTTCCGTTCCTCCTCTGTAAAGTCAGAGGTATCCTGATTCCATTGAGGATCGGGCATATACCACCAAAGCGACTTGAAGTAGGCTGCCAATTTCTGGTCTTTGAACACATACCCACGATTGGCATAAGGAAGATTACGCAGAATGCGAGAGTTGGGAATGCCATCGGTCGTGGCATTGGCGGGAATCCGAAGGTCGTCATCCGTCTCTTCCATCAGTTCGTAGGGCACCAACATATTCATGGGGGCTGTACGGTCATAAAAGCGTCCCAATTTGAAATCCTCACGAGAGAAAAGAGCACCTTCCGCAGAATCAATATGGATGTCATCCGTTGGACGGAAATTCTTAGCGTGCCATTCATAAGTGCCATTACGCAAAGAGAACTCATAATACCCTGTATCATATCCGCTTTGAACGACATGCATCTTACCTGTCCCCTCTGCCAAACGCCATTGGGCAGCGCTCCACATCGGATCTTTGGCTATACAGAACTGTTTGGCTGTTTTCTCAGCCTTGATGCGAAGTGTGAAATCATCTATCTGATGGTTTGCCCAACGCATGGCAGGCTTCAACCAATAGGGAATGCCGAAATGGTTATAGATTCCACCAGACATCTGATATCGGTAAGTGTGATGAACCACATTCTTTCCCTCCTTAAAGTTGGCTTTGAAACAATAAGCATAGGAATAGTCGATGTTTTCTTTCGTCTGTTTATTGATGATGCCTGATATTGCTTCATCGGAATCCTCAAGGTCACGCCACTGACTGAGGTCAAGCGGCACAAAATCGGTTGGTTCATCTTCTGAACTATGATGCACTACATAGTTGCGGATAGGAAGTTTCGCCCCATTCATTTCAACGGTGAAATCGTAAATGTAGGGGTGCTTACCCGTCTTATCCAATTCATCCCCTGTATTGTAAGGTGACGACGCTTCAAAACCCACATTCACCACTTTTGCGGCTCCACGATTGGTGAATTCATAAAGCACGTCCACGGCTGCGTATCCATCATCCTGAATGCTGATGGTCAGCACTTCCTTTGTCACTGCCACATCTGTTTCCTGCAAGGGAACAATTTGGTTACCATTCACATAAAACACGCCATCATTGGCACTTGCCAGTATGGCGATAATCCACAAAATTGATGTTGTCAGAAATTTCATTTTCATTATCATTTTGATGATTGATGATGCAAAGATAAAAAAAAGTGACGAGTTGGAGGGGATGAGTTGGGATTTTTTTATACCTTTGTCCCGTTTTTTCAACAATGAAGCAACTATTATTAAGCATATTATGGCTATTTGTGGCGGGAACAACATGGAGCATTCCTGCCCAATTAAGACCTTTCACTGTGACGAACAGTGATGGTACTGTGCTGACCATCACTCTATGCGGTGACGAGTGTTGTCATTTCTATGCCACATTAGATGGCGTGCCTGTAGTAGAGGAAACCAATGGTGACTGGCGATTGGCACCCGAACTCACCGATTCCATTAATAGGGTATGGAACGAAAAAAGCACACGGCTCAACTTGCGCCGCCAGCAACGTGCTTTACAAAACAAGACCAGGCAAGCATTTGGCTATCCATCTTCCTACACAGGGAAGAAGAAGGGCATTGTCATATTGGTGAGCTTTGCTAACAAAGCGATGAAAAGCACCCATACGAGAGACACGTTCGACAAAATGTTCAACCAAGTGGGATACAACGAAGACAACATCGTTGGCTCTGTCCACGATTACTTTTACGACCAATCCTACGAGCAGTTCGACCTTTCTTTCGATGTGTATGGTCCCATCGTAGTCAGCCAGGACTATGCTTATTATGGTGCAAATAGTAAAGGTGGTGACGACCAACGAGTGGGAGAACTCACCACAGAGGTATGTCGATTGGCAGATACAAAATACGACATCAATTGGGCTGACTATGATTGGGATGGCGACAAAGAGGTGGATCAGGTTCTCATCATCTATGCTGGTAGCGGAGAGCATGCCAACAACGACAAGAACACCATCTGGCCACACGAATCATCACTCACTATTCTCAAGACATTCGGAGACGGGGAAGGCCCTATCAAATTTGGTGGAATAAAAATTGACACCTATGCCATGACCTGCGAGCTGGCCAACGACAACAGCAGCACCCTGAACGGCATTGGCACTGCTTGTCATGAGTTCAGCCACTGCCTCGGACTTCCCGATTTCTACGATGCCAATTATTCAGGTGGCTATGGCATGCAGCATTGGGACATCATGGCTTCTGGCAGCAACAATGGAATGTATTACAATAGCGAATGCCCAGCAGGTTTCACTGCCTATGAACGTTGGTTTGCCGGATGGCTCGACTTGATTGAATTGAATGAGCCAACCACTATCACCGACATGCCCTGCCTTCAGGATGAACCCGTGGCATACGTCATCTACAACGACGGCAACCGCAACGAATACTTCATCC
>JAEEGG010016080.1_pt1 | contig 15590 bp, 12 predicted proteins | sample 9134161 | NCBI WGS metagenome assembly JAEEGG01 (sample SAMN16246543, study PRJNA631951) | gut metagenome | biome: gut microbiome; feature: rumen; material: CR-attached | host: Bos | place: Iran: Karaj | collected 2018-10
CGACGGAGCCGAACTTACGCAGGCGGTTGTCCAGCGTACCGATCGTATTGGTGAAATCTTTGTGGAGCTCCTCGTGGATCTCCTTCAGGGTCATCGAATCGACAATCATAGGGAAGGAGGATCGGTGGGTGTTGACGGGGGAGACCAGACGAAAAGGCCTTCCGCCGAAGCGAGGGAGCGCACAAGATTCAACAGCTCAGAATCCGGCTCGTAGAGGGTCATATAATGGTCGCCGTTGGCATATACGAACACCGCGTCCGAGGAATTGACGCGGATGTACAATGGGTCTGGCGAGGAGTTGGCCTCCTGAAAGAAGCGTTCCAGCGCCTCCGGAGCGAAGTTGTCGGTATAGTTTTCACCGTCCCAGCCCACTTCAAGATGACAGTAGCAGTTGAGCTTGTTAAGAAGGGAGGCGAACTTCCGGAGGTACTCGTCCAGCCGGGACCGGAAATACCGTGCGACCGTAAAATAACGGCCGGGGGAGTACATGGGCACCTGCTCCGGCAGGATGTCAATAATCCAGTAGGGTCTGTCCTCTGTGTCCGTCATGGCGCTAAAGGATTACGATGAGCCCGGCGATGAGGGCGGCCGGGATGGCCAGCACCATGCCGATGAGGGAGCCCTTGATGTGGAACCAGTAGTCGTGGTAGTCCTTCACCATATCCTCGGTCCCCTTGATCACGAAATGCCTGTCGTGGCAGAACCAAAGGCAGTCCAGCACGAAGGCGTCGAACCAGTCCACGACGCACCAGAGGGCATAGGCCGTGAGCACCCCGCACCAGAACGTCGTGCAGCCGTTGACGTACTTCACGAGGAGGCCCAGCAGCACGCCGAAGATGATAAGAGCCACGATCTTCTTCGCGTAGAAGGCCGGTCCGCCGGGACGGTTGCTGTCATCCACCAGGCCCAGGGACTTGCAGCGCTCGATGATGGCCGGGGGATAGTTGAAGATGGTCTTCACCGGGTCCCTGGACATCAGGAACACGAACAGCGTGAAGAGCGCACAGGCGGCGAGGGATTCGAGCAGGAAGGTCATAGGCTACTGGTACTTGTGGAAGTTATATTGTCCTCTCAGTTCAGCCTTGGTCTTCTCATCCTGATGGGTGAAGTATGCCTTCCAGCTAGGGCAGAAGTTGATATGCCAGCGCCAGAGTCTTCCGAGGGAAGACTTCGGGCTCCTGTCATAGTGTGCGCGAAGCTTGCATTTCTCACAGGGGTATTGTGCCATAGGATTAAGGTTTTTCAAGATACATTATGGTCTTTCCATGCTTTTCGGCGTACTCTATTTCAGAACGAGTACTGGAGCCAATATATCCGCCAACATTGATAACGTAGATGGCATCTGCCATATCTATCTTCCGCTTGTGCATATTGTCCAGCATCTCCTTGGTCCCGGGAGTCCATACCTCATCGTCACCAGAATGGCCGAAGAGACCGACACTGATGACGATATTGCCTTCGAGAGTGAGACGTTTCTGTGCCTCAAGGAACTGTTCTTTGAAGCGAGTGCTACCGCAGAGAGTAATGACCGGGAATCTACCTACCATATTATAGTTTTTCAATCAAGTATGTCAATCTCTCATTGATATACGCTTTGAGTTCCGGGGAGTTCGAGATGTCAATGTCATCCGCAAGGTTCAGGTAGAAACCACATGCGGCAGACAGGGAAAGCTTGTTGTTTAGCGTCCCGCTCACTCTCCAGCGTCCATCCGGAAGAATCTCAAGGTAATTCCTGACATCAGGATACTGCTCGACAAGGATGTTCTTGGCACGAGTCGTTTTCAATTCCATGTTGAGTTCGATATGCTCAGTGCCATAGAAACCGAACATGTCCAAGTCAAACGTCCTATGCAACTTTGCATACTGCCAGTTCCGGTTGGTGACTTCTACAGCGTTTGCCCGTTTTAGGAGGAAGACCTTGTTCTTGCGTTCCTTGCCACTGTAATCATACGCCCAGATAGCATCGAAGCGGCCATTGTCCACGAAACTGAACGCCTCGACGTTCCTGTCCGCGCCGGTAGTATTGCTGTTGGACGAATCATACCCCTTCAGGATTATAGTCTTGCCGGTCTGGATAGCCTTGCTGATGGCATCGATCTTATCAGCCATCTCACTGTGCCGTAGATACTTACGGTCAATAATCTCCTGCTTGATGTTGTCAGGCATCTTCTTGCTTTCCGAACCGTATCGGTAGTAGGGGATACCATCAAGGTAGACAATCCCCTGAACGGCAGGAGAGACCGTCAGGTCAAGCACCTGTCCGTCTTCCCTGAAATGAGGGCTGACATACTGGAAACTCTCAGGGAACCTTTTCTTGACAATGGCCATGATATGACGGCAGTACTCGTCATTCTTGTCCTTGTTGCCATCCGAGGAAAGTTCACCCTTCGTTATAAGAAAATCGATGTCTGCCTGTACTCCGTTGATGTAACGTCTCTTCTCATCCGTCCCTATGTACAGATGACTCTCGCCCTGCTCGACGTACCGGTTCATAAATGCGCATAAGGTCTTGAGTATCTTGAAGCTTTGATCCGTCTCATTAGGCTGGGAGGTCTCGTTGTCATACACCCACGACATCTTATGCTCAATCCTGTCGTCTTCAGGAGGGAATGGGAAATATGAATTGTCCTTATTACCGATGACTTCAATCGCATCGTTGATATTCAATATCGTGCATATTTCCCGGTGAAGATCATCCCGGAGCCGTTCGAGGGAGGTGCTCCCGATAAAACGGTTGGATGCCTGGACGAGTTTCGCGACGTCCGAGAGCTCTGTGTCCTGCAATTCACTGATGACCTGGGTAAGGACATCGGATTCCTCCGGATTGTCATACTCCTTCAGAACCTTGGCCATCGTGCGCTTTTCAAGGATGCCCATGTCCTTGGAATCGTAGGTATCCAAAGACTGAATGCCATCATAGTCCTTCTTCGCGAAAGCGATCAGGGACTGGAGGTATTGCCTGGAGAATGAATAGTAATCGAGATCGACGCTGTCTTCCACGATCGCAGCCAAAGCGCAGCAAACACCCAGATAACTTTCCTTATTCTTGGAACCACTCAGAGCACGGGCCTGTTTGATTGCCAGGATGCGATGGAGAAGACTGATTCGTTCCTTATCCATCATCCGGATTGTCTTCTTTGGCGGTATAGGTGAAGAGATGATCTTATTCGAATAGAACAAAAGACGCACGAAACTGTCCCTGGCCTCTTTCTCACCAAACTGTCTGTCCGGAATGTCGTTGGTAACGGAAGCGATGAAGAAATCAAGGTCATCATCATAAGTCTGGATCTCCAGCGTTCGGTAGGAGAAACGGGGGAGGGATTCATATTCGGTCCTGACCAGAAAACCGTATTCTGTCAGCCAGGTATTCTTGACGTTATCACGATAGGGGAAGAGGAGCATGGCATCCATCTTCGAGTACTGCTGTATGTCTTCATCATCCTCCCAGAAGGTTTTACGGATGAACTCGATAACAGTCTCATCGATTGAAAAGCAACTCTCATCCGGATGATATGTGACGTTGATCGTGGCGCCCAGTCCGATGTTTCGGGTGATATCCGTCATGTAAATGCCCCGGATATTGGAGGCAGTGCGAATGACGATCGGACCGGATACGGTCTCGTATGCAGGATCGGTGCTCTCGGCAAAGATGGAATCATAACCCTTGTTCAGGACCCGGACAGTGAGGATGTCACGATCACCATATACCTTCTTCTTCTCTTCCTCTGGCTCTTCAGGAACGGTGGTGGCTACGGTATTCAGGAAAGAGTTGACTGAAAAGGCTTTCTTGTCCTTCTTGTCCTGGAGAACGGCAATGGTTCCGTCTTCTGCGGAAAGCGTAGGCTTGAAACTGTTGCCGCTCTTCAGTTTCATCCGGAGGAAGAAGCGATTTAAGTCGAACAACGAAACGTTGTCCTTGTTCACCTGGACGGTACCGTGGTTCTCATACCACCAATCCTTCTCGCACTCCCTAATCTTTGCTCCACGTAGCGCCTTTACAAAGGCAAGGACGTCAAGGTCAACGACAGCATCGAGGGTATATCCGACATCGTCGATGCCCTCTGCCCGGATGAGCCGAACGAAAAGAGGTACTAGGACATCTGAGATATCCTGCTTGAGAAGAGAAATAAGATATATCAGGCAAGACATGTATCTCTGCCGGTCAGCCATCCGGTCACCTTCACACAGGAAAGCGGCCGCAGCGAGGATCTTTATGTCTTTTTCAAGGTCCTGGTGGCGTATCTGTTCCGCCTCCTGAAGGGGGAGTTCGCCAAGCTCCGAAGAGATCTGCTCAGCCCGCTGCAACAACAGGCCGATAGTCGTCATATAGGAGCTGTCATTGGACAGATCCTGAGAACGATCGTTGATGGCATCTCGAAGGTATTTCAGTACGCTTTCGTGGTACTGGTCAATATAGTCAGGCGTGATGGGAAACCACGGGAGGGCTATCTCTTCTGATTTCATAATGTGGTCAGTTTTCTAGTGGAGATACACTTCAGTTTTTCGATTATGCAACACCATCTGATTTCTCAAGGATTCGGCCTAGAGTATAATCCATCTGGGCCATTATGAATTCGATGTCAGCGGCTTCGTCGTATATTATAATCTCGTTACCCTGATCGTCTTTAGGGATAAGGATATTAGCAGAGAGCACCTCAACGATAATGTATGGACGGGTGCCTTTATAAGCTCCTGTTAGGAATTTTATAGCATCGTACTTGATCGGGACAGGTGTAACCTCTCCAGGTTCATCTTCTTCCGAAGGTATTTCGTTGACCTTGTATTCTTTTCCATTCAGGACGTAACGAATGAACTTGTCATTATTCTCCGGAAACAAATCTCGGTATTCGTGGGTCTTCGTTCCGGCGAGAATCTCGTCGAAATACTGACGTTTGAGATTGAGAGTTAAAATCTTCATATCAAGTACAAAAAGATAGCTTGGCTATTGCCATTACACACATATACAAAGATAGCCAACTTTCTAAGAATAGGCGTAATTAAAATTGTATTGTATGAATTACGGTTACATTAGAGTAAGCAGCGACAAACAAACTGTCGAGAATCAGAGATTTGAGATAAACAACTTCTGCATCAAGGAATCCATTCACATTGACGGATGGATTGAAGAAACAATCAGCGGAACGAAAAACTACAATAAGCGCCAACTGGGTAAGCTTCTGAAGCGAGTTCAAAAGGATGATCTAATCATCTGTGCCGAACTGTCCCGTTTGGGGCGAAGTCTATTCATGATTATGGAAATCTTGAACATCTGCATGAGCAAAGAATGCCGAGTATGGACAATTAAGGATAATTACAGGCTTGGTGAAGACATTCAAAGTAAAGTTCTGGCATTTGCATTTGGTTTATCTGCGGAGATAGAGCGGAATCTTATAAGCCAACGTACTAAGGAGGCTCTTGCCAGAAAGAAGGCAGAGGGTGCGAAACTAGGCAGAGTTGAGGGAAGTAAGAATAACAAGCATAAATTAGATGGCAAGGGGGCAACGATTCGTCGGCTGCTTGAGAAAGGATATTCAAAGGCCGCAATTGCACGGAAACTTAAGGTTCACAGATGCACGTTATATCGATATCTTAGACAGGATATGGATGATTCAGAATAGCGACCGCAAGGCTGCAACGGATTTGATATCGTTATCGGGAACCCACCATACATAAAAGAGTATACAAACCGTGATGCTTTTAATGGATTTAGAGAAGCAAGCCCTTATTATATGGGCAAGATGGACATCTGGTACGGGTTCGCATGTCATTCTATCGATTTATTGAATCAGCGGGGAGTCGTTTGTTTTATTGCGCAAAACAACTGGACAACAAGTTCTGGTGCAAAGAAGTTGAGATACAAGGTCTTAAAAGATACGCGAATCTCTCAGCTTCTGGATTTTAACACATATATGGTATTCTCGGAAGCTGGAATACAAACAATGGTTATGATATTCAGCAGAAATACCTCAAGGGCAATGCATCAGATAGATTTACGCACTTTGCTGCCGGGAGCCACAAAGGATGATATGATTGCCCTGCTCAATAAGAATAGCACGCAACACACAGATTATAAAGAGATTATCTTTGAAGCGCAGCCATCCGATAATCCATTAACATTCTCTGGGGATGAAGATTTGCTCAGCAAGATTAAGCGCAATAAGGTCTTCCTAATGGATGACGAGGTGGCCCAAGGTATCGTCTTTCCGCAAGATTTTCTGGACAAGAGAGGACAATCGAAATTAGGATCCCATGCCATTGGTGATGGCATATTCGGCCTATCGATGGAAGAGTATCGCTCGCTTAGTTTGAATGATACGGAAAAGGCTCTTATTAAGCCGTACTATACAACAGCTGAGATAAGACGGTATTATACAGAGCCGAACAACCATAAGTGGTTAATTTACACAGATTCTACATTTAGTGATCCTCGGAGCTTGGACAATTGTCCCACCCTTAAAGCACATCTGGATCAATTCCAATCCGTAATCACATCCAGCAATAAGCCCTATGGTTTACATCGAGCAAGAAAAGAACACTTCTTTAAGGGAGAAAAAATCGTGTCTCTTCGCAAGTGCGTAGGTATGCCATGCTTTTCTTATTCAGATTTTGACTGCTATGTCACTCAAACTTTCTTTGTAATACAGACCTCCCGGTGGGATTTGCGTTTCCTTACGGGTTTGCTTAATTCCAAGATGATCGCTTACTGGCTCAAGAAGAAGGGGAAAATGCAGGGAGATAATTATCAAGTAGACAAGGAGCCTCTTATAATGATACCTCTTCCGAGTCCTGAGTCAGAACAAGAGTCTATTGCGAGCAAGGTGTCGGCCATTATAGATGGGAAGAGACGGGATCCGGAGTTCAATACTTTGGAACTTGAAAAGCAGATCGATAGAATCGTATATGAGCTCTACGGATTGGATTCTGCAGAGATATCAATTATTGAGAGCAATTGATGACCGTCTGATTGCAACGGTCAATCTGGCTTTGACATTGTTATCGGGAATCCGCCATATGTCAGTGTCCGGACTAAGAACTTTGATGTGTCGCTAAAGCCAACTTACAAAAAGAATTACGAGTTGGCCGTTGGACAATACGATTTGTATGTTCTTTTCATTGAGCAGGCATATCGGCTACTAAATAAAAAAGGAACACTCAGTTTTATCGTTCCAACACGCCTCCTCTCTAACGAGAACTTTATGCCCGCCAGATTGTTCTTAAAAGAGAAACTCTTTATTAATCGTTATGTTAATGCCGAGGCTCCCTTCGAAACAGCATCTGTAGAGGCGAATATTATGGTCTGTTCGAAGGGACGAAAAGATGAGAAAGTTGCATCGTATCGATTCAATAACGAGACAAAGACTTTTGATTTATTGGTTCTTGCAGAAAGAGGGGTTGTCGAGTCGATGCCATTCTCCATTTTTCCTTTTGTTTACACAAACGAGACAATCGAACTTTTCTCAAAGATCCAAAGTGCTAAAACAAAACCGCTCGGTAGTTATCTTGAAATCACAAGGGGCCTTGAATGCGGATATAAAGATGAGTGCATAACAACCTCGCCAACGCCATACCCGTTAATGAAATCCGAGCAGATTAAGCCGTTCTTTATAGAAGGTCGAGCTTCCTTATATTGCAATCCGGATTTTTCAAATCCGTCCAAGTTCAAAACGCGGGAAGTGTTTGAAAACAAACCAAAACTCGTCACAAAATTCTGCAGCGGAGAGATTCAGTTTGCATTAGATGAGGTGGGTTATTACAATACCAACTCGGTTTATAATTGTGCGGCTCCAGATCAAGATACGGCCTGCTTCTTAATGGGGGTATTAAACAGCCCTGTATGTACTTTTTGGTTTAATGTTGCATATATGAACATTGATGGCCTGTTCCCCCATATCCAGAAGAATCAATTGGAAAGCCTACCCATTCCTATCATGCCCGTGAATGACGAGAAAACAATCATCGCTCTGGTAAAGAGTCATTTGCAAAAACCGAGTCCTTCTACTCTGGAGGAAATCAATAGAGTGGTATACTCTTTTTATGGCCTTTCGCCAGATGAGATTACTGTGATTGAACAATCCTGATCATATCTGGAGACAGATCATATAGTTTATAGACCACATCATCAATGGCCTTCTCTATACTATTATAGTTTGACGAAGCCGAGGTCAATCTTTGTTTTACCAATAAAACAACCTGCTGATACATATCAGCCGAGATGCTGTTTGGTAGTGGGAGGGCCTTTATGTTTTCAAGTATTATTCTCTTAAATGTCTGTTTGTCGCCAGAAATCATTCTATAGATAAAGTCGAAGAGAGATGAATTCAACAATCCTAGATAAAAGAAGAGGTTATCTTTCTTGTTATCTGATGGCAAAACTGAATAAACAGATTGGGTGGTTACCATTCCATCTTTATCGATTGTAGCATTAATTCTATCTCCCAGTTGTCTAATAAGGATTTTCTTTTCCGAATATGGGGCATCCTTGGCGATGTCCCCCTGGCGAATCCATTTTGTCGGTAGAGGATTTTCGTATCTATGAACATCTTCTCCAGAAAGAATGGGAGCAGCCCCTTTGTGTATTGAATGAATAATCACATCTGCCCCCTTCCCAAGTTCTTCACCTCTCCATAAAGTACAGTTGGCTTCGAATGTAGGGAAGGATCTCAGATGGCTGAGCACCAGCAGCTTATCCGGCTCTGCAAAAAGAATTTTTGAAGATTCTGAATTAAGAGCGTTAAGAGAATCTATCACAATACTACGGATAATCCCATTTTGCCAAGAGGGGACATCTGTCGCTTTCTGATATACAAAGCATGACCCCTCGTTGTGCCTCTTCTTGCAGACATAGATTAGACTTGCCACATTTGCGGCCTCAAATACATCATTGATATGCAACCATTTCATAATAATAGTTCCGGTTAGCAATATCTTTCGAGTCCCCTCAAAGTTTGAACGGCCGATCAATGAATCTGGTACAATAAACGAATGGACTCCGTTCTCCTTGGAAAGCCTTAAAGCCAACTCAATGAAAACCGAGTATAAGTCGTATTGCTTTTTAGTGGTTTGAAACGCTCTATTATAAAGGGCCTTTTGCTCCTCTGGTATGGCCTTAGATGATAGATATGGCGGATTTCCGATAACAATGTCAAAGCCGGATTGGCCGTTGCAATCAGACGGTCGATTGAAAACATCAGAGAACCAGGTGTGCCAAAGAAAGAAATCTTGATTACCGGCAACATCAATGTCTGATAAATCGAGCTGCGGATAGGAGATGCTGACCTGGCTCTTAATTAGAGATTTAATCTCATTCTGTAGCTGTTGTTTCTTGGTATGATTTGTACAACTGTAATATGAGCTCAGTTTCTTTCTCAAAGACTTTTGGATGCCTTCGACTGCTTCGCTTGACGAAAAAATATCGAGTTCTCCTGTTTGTTCCGTCAAACGGCTAAGGTCTACTCCTTTATAGCTCTCAAGCAGAGAGTTACCCTGCATAATCTTATAGTCAAGGTTAGGGAGGGGAGAGGGAGTATCCTCATCTACGACAAGAGAAAGCCAGAAGCGCAAACGGGCAATATCAATGGCTCCTTTCTCAATGTCAACGCCGTAAATGTTGTTCTTGATTATTTCACGTTTGAGTTGTGCCCTGTCTCGGTTCTCCTCTTTTCCGAGAACCAATGCCTCTTCGCATCTGACAAGTTCGTTGAGGAGACCCATCGGGAAAGCTCCTGAACCGATTGCAGGATCGCAAATCTTGACGGCAACCAAAGCATCAAAGAGTTTGTCAATTTCATCGTCATTTAGCTTTTCAGCTTCTTCGTAAGGATTGGTCACAAAGGCTCTGACCTGTCCTTCTATAATCCCAGCTTTCTCTACAAGATAGGCGATGAGCGATTCCTGACACATGTATCTGACAATCTCCTTGGGCGTGTAAAAAGCTCCCTTGTCTTTGTTATCTTCAAGCAGATTCTCGAATATCTTGCCTAACATTTCAGGGTCAACACCTACTTCTGCGTCATCCGGATCGTTTTCATCAACAGTGAAGTTGTACTCCGAATAGAATTCAAATAATTCCGAGAAATATTCCCTAGGAAATACAATGGAAAGATAATCTTCTTCGTCTGCTTCAAAAAGACCACCATTAAGGTAGGGGATTGAGGACCATTCCTTCAGAAGAGAACTATCCCACTCCTGCTCCTCGAACAGGGCTTTTCGGTTTTCTGGCTTAGTATTGAGTATCCCGAAAAATAGAGGTTCAAGGACGGAATTAAGATAATCAGCCTGTTTGTTCGAATTGCGGAAGAGATGGAGCATGAAATTATAATCTCCACACATCCATCCTTTCCTTTGCAGGAAATGGAGGAATGTAATGCGCCCCATCAGTTTCTTGACGTAATCGCGGACTTTCTTCTCGTTATTGCAAAAGGCAGTGTAAATCACCTCATTGGGTTTTCCTGTCAGCTTTTCAACCCATTTGCCGCCTTCCTTAACATACTCCTTCCCTGTGATGTAGCGCACAAACTTAGCATACTGCTTCCGATATGTGTCAAAGAACTCATCCGAAAGGGCTTCGACAGAAAAGGCTTCAAGAAGTGCCTTGTTATCCTTTTTGCTTGCAGCCAACGAAACGAACCGATCAATAGCGGTACGACAATGGAGATCTTTCCCAAATAGATAAGTATACCTCTTTGCTTCAGTCGTATCAGACTGTGTGCCTCGTTTATATGCATAAGAGAAACGCCAGTTCCGACCTTCAGGATTGTCATAATGGAAAAGCATGAAGGCGTGGGTAAATTGGAATACCCTGCTTCTGATGATACGCTGTATGCCCACACGTGACCGGGAGATAATCGCATTATCCTCCAAGGTAACATCGAATACTTCCACAATGTCAACGTCGGTATCCGAATCAATCTGAGCAACTCGGTAGATACTCTTGATGTTTGCCTTTTTCAGAGCTTCTCTGTCAATGTCGGACGTGATGTCTTCTTTGACGGGTAAGACCTCAAGCTCCTCGCCGAAAATAGGCCGGAGCACCTTGTCAAGAAATACCGGATAGCCGGGATAGTCGTTATCAAATATACTTTTAAGAACGTCTCGCATGGTCCTATGATATTAGCGCATTATTGTTTTTCCTCGCAGAGGGCAAAGACTGGATCGCCGTATCTGACCGTCGCTTTCTCGGCAATCGTTGAAAATACGGAGGTTATCCAGATACTGACATCCTCATTGACCCCAAATAGGGAATCTCCTTGCTGGTCCCTTTCTTCTTTGTATTTGAGCAACCTGCGGGCAACGGTAGTGTTATTGTTGCGCAAGGCGCGATTGGCGGCTTTCCACGCTTTCTTTGCTTCAGGTGTAGTCAGTTCAGATTCCAAAGAATGCAGGAAAAGATTTGCAGCACGAATCGTTCCGGAAGAATCTCGTGCTGTAGCCATCTGGGTAACATGCATCTGATAGCAATTCAGAATGGCTTGCTTGACTTCATCACTGATAGCATTCTCTGGCGAGTCAAAGAGATCATTTTCCTTACATTTCAGTTCAGCCATACACTCTAATGGCGAGATAGTCTTCACCTCTTCTCCGGAAGCGAGGATGTTTGTAAGCCCACGGTTGATAGCAGTAATCACGGCAACGGTCTTTCCTGCTTCAGTATTGCGCAAGACACCTCCCAGGGATTCAAAGGGCAGGTTTGACAAAAATGCGTATCTATCCGGATGGGCTTTCTGGAACCCTTTCAGGTCAGAGATATACTTGCCGAAAGGAGATTCCTCGTCATCGATAAGCTTATTGAAGTCGGCTTCAGAGAGTTCCTCCAATTCGCTGAAGATCTTGTTATCCTCACCAAACATTGTGTGGAAAGCCTGTAATTTTGCATAAGCAATCTCTATCAGGCGTATTTGCTGGTTGCTTTGTGTGGTGGGGTAGAAGTTGAAGACATGAACGTAATCCTCTTTTGACCCGATTCGGTTCACGCGGCCAATCCGCTGCATCAACCTCGTTGCGTTCCAAGGGGTATCGTAGTTAAGAATAACGTTCGAGCGGTGTAGGTTGACACCTTCAGCAAGGACTTCCGTGGTGACGAGGACGTCGTAATCATCTCTCCTGTCTTCTTCCTTCGCATTAGCGTCGAAATTAGCCACAATGGCCTGGTGCATTTCATCACGGTTTTTTGCTGAAATCTTAAGGGCTTTATGCTTGCCAGTGGAGTTGATGTAGCGGACGAGGGAGTCAAGCGTATCAATTGCCTCGGTGAATATGACCAGACGGGGTTTGTCGTATCCATGAGGATTGTTGATATCCTTGTCGAAGAGATCCGTCATTAGATGTAACTTAAAGGCGTCCATCTTCGGGTCGAGGTCGTTCTTGTCCCAACGTGCGCAAAGATTCTTGATCAACTTCAGGTCCTGACGGAGATCATCAATATACTTGTCGGAAAAATCTTCCCTCTTAAACTTGAGGTTGTTCTTTCCCTTCCTTTCAACCAACTCATCCAATTTACGGATGGCCTTCTTCAAGCCTCCCTCCGCTACGATAACATGGTTGACATCGACATCCGGGCAAATATAGACCGTATCGTTCTCAAGCATGTCAATCATGTTCTGCGTATAACGTTCCAGATTATGCAGGGATGTCTTGAATGCACTGAAACTGCTTTCCAGTCTTTTGACAAGGAGAATACGCATAATATTAGAGAGCTGCCTAGAAACACGGTCTGCACTGATGTTGCGGCCCTCATATTTGCGTTTGTTTTCCGGAGACTTGAAGTATGAAATAGCCGTATACCGATAAAAACCAAGATTCTTTTCAGGATCGAACGGCTGGTACTCATCCTTGACGATGGCAGAAATGGTATCGAAGAAGAGTTGGCAAAGTTCATCATCCAACTCATATTCGAGCTTGTGCGGCTCCTTGACCAATGGGAACTTTAGCTGTGCGCTGTCTTCAGCATAGTGCTTGCGAATATCCGTTCTCGTCCTTCTGACAACCAGATCGTTGAGAACCCTTTCACGAATTTCGCTGGCCACATACTGAAGCATACGTTTCCCTTCGGGAGAGCTGTCTTTTCTGGAATCATTGAAATCCTTAATCATGCGGCTGAAGAAAGAATCCAATTTCCCTCCCAAGACATTCGGAAGAGTACTCTTATTGGGCTCGCGCTGGAAAAGATAGATCTGATTGCGAAGGTCAACAGGGGAGTTGTTCTGAGGAGTAGCGGAGAGAAGGCCGACAAAAGGGGCTTTACCCGTGCGGAGTTGGATATCTCCGATCAGGGTATCCAAATCCTGATACTTCTGAGTCTGGTTGTTTCTGAAATTATGACTCTCATCAATCATGATGAGGCCGTAATTGTCATAGCCAAGAGAACCGTCGAATTCTTCACTGACCTCAGCCTCCGCCGCGGCATCAGCCTCGTCAATGAGTTTACCAAGACTGCCGGTCGTAATAAAACGCACACAGTCACCAACTTTATCTACTGCGTCCCTGTCAAAATCAACAATAGTCTTTTCCCAAGCTTTCTTGATAGCAGGAGGTGTGATGATTAAAACTTTCCGTTCTCGGCCAAGAGTAGAGGCTTCTGCGAGGAATTTCTTTATAATAAGAAGGCCAACAACTGTTTTTCCAAGTCCGACGACATCTCCTAGTATAAAACCACCATGGTTCTTCATGATGAAGAAACACTGCTGCACAGCATCCATTTGGTATGACAAGGAGGAATAATGAGTAGGAAGATATGACTTGAGTACCACACTCGAGCTAGGATCCGCAATGTCTCCAAGCTGCTCCTGAAGATACTTGATGTACACCTCGTAAGGCGTCAATGCTTTATTCTGCTCCTTTTCGATAACATCCTTAACTCTCTTCCCAACTGGGGATGGCGCCAAAATTTCCTTGATAAACTTTCCAGTCCAAGGAACGCTTTGTTCCCACATCTCGGTAAACCAGGCTATGTGCGATTTGCCGTATTCATCTACAACACCATCAACTATGCGTGGGTTCGTTTCCAGATAGTTCAATTCCGCATTACCTCTGAGGCCTTTTTCGGTAAAATTAGAACTGCCAATAATACCGTGAGCGACACCATTACCACTGAAAATGTAGCATTTTGCATGGAGGAATCGTTTCACCTCAGAATCCTGCCCGTAGATACGGATGTGGATCCGTGATTGTTGATCGTCATCTGGATTTGCATATTTTAATAGCATCCGGACGATGGGTTGATAATCCTCGGACAATTTTTCGATATCTCTCTGGATGTAGAAATCCGGGAATTTCTCTTCCTTTGTCAAATCGGGACGCATTTGATACGACCTAAGCTGGGGCTCTTGTCCTATAAGAAGATCCAAAACACCACCTCTTTCAAAATAAGCCTCAAACTCATCCTGAAGTACCTTCATGCCGGCTAGATCCCAGAATCCGGTGGCAATCCGTAGTCTTCGGTACTCTTCCTTGCAGAGCATCTCCCGAAGATATTCAGATAGCATAAAATGCTCGGAGTTATCTATCAGAGTATTCTGAATAAACATATATCGTCTTTAGTTTCTATTCGTTCCTGAGTGAATCTGCAAAAAACAATACTTTCATCCATGACAACAACAGAAATAGCTTCTGTTTCCTGGAATTAAACCACAATATACAAAGTTACGATTTTTTGCGACACTCAATCATTGGTGAAAAGAAAATACGCAAAACAGCTCCGATAGAGGAGCTGCTTCACAAAAGAAAAGTATCCGAGTAATCTGTTTATCTTGATCTGTGATGAACTTGGGAATCATCCTCTTCGACCTGCTTCGACGCAACGGCCAGTTGGGCTCTTTCTTGTGGTGAAACACCAGGTCTGAACAATGAGAAGTCAGCCTTTTCACCCTTGTCCAACTCCAGTTGGATGGCATCAAGCCTCTGGTTGATCATGCCGGTACAGCGTTTTACCTCAGAGAGGACGGTCTTCAAGAAGTCAGGGCCTTGCTGAAGGGAACCAAGCCAAGATTTGAGATAGGCGGCGCTGTCATTCTTCACGTGCTTCGTGAGCCCGTGCTGGCTGGCGATGAGGGCGGCCGAAAGTTCTGCCGTCAGTTCCTCCTTCGCATACTCCTCTGAGCCGAACGCATGTCCCATCGTTCTGTTCAGCCTGGATGCGGCTCCTGTCGCATGGGCACACTCATGGAGCGTGTTCGTGGCGAAGGCCTCTCCGTCGATGAACTGCTCACGCGTCGGAATGACGATCTCGTCACGGGCAGGGGAGTAGTAGGCCTTGTCACCCTTCACCTGGTTGATCGGGCAGAAGAAGAGATTATCATCGATCATCCTGTCGATGGCCGGGTCGCTCTTAAGGTCTCCCTGATGCACGATTTGACCGGCGGCCAACTGCTTCAGCTTCTCGTACAGTTCCGGTCGCGTCTCAGCGATGTTCGTCTGACCGGCGACGTTGAATACGTTGAAGACCTGGAGTTTCGGATAGACCTTGTACTTAGCTTGTTCCTCCTTCGACAGGTTCCGGTAATCATCGTATGGAATCCTCGCCTTCGTCTGGGGATTAACGACGGTAAAAGTGGTCAGGAACACCGGGAACGATTTCTCGCCCTTGTTGACAGCCA
>JAEEGG010016081.1_pt1 | contig 15590 bp, 24 predicted proteins | sample 9134161 | NCBI WGS metagenome assembly JAEEGG01 (sample SAMN16246543, study PRJNA631951) | gut metagenome | biome: gut microbiome; feature: rumen; material: CR-attached | host: Bos | place: Iran: Karaj | collected 2018-10
ACGTCGTGCAGGGCAGCGCCATGTCGATGACCTTGCCGCTGTCCTTGTGAAGGTCCGCCTCGTCGATCAGGACGTCCCCGCCTTTTCCGGCGAACGCCTCGGGCGTGCTTGACAGGCTGATGATCCGGCTGCCGTTGGAGTATTCCACGGTGAAAGCCCGGATGCCGTGAAGCTCATCGACGACCTCGAAGCGGTCCCCGGCGAGCCCTTTGCAAACCACGTTCGACGCTTTCGCCCACTTCGCGACGTAGTCCGTCACGAATTCCCGGGCGGTCAGCTCGTCGCGCGACGTCACCCACTGCGTGAAGTTCGGTTTGCGCAAACACTTGGAGTTTGCACGGTAGCTTGTCGCGTATGTGATGCCGATTCGGCGGCTTTTCGCATACAGCTTCATCGATGAGTCGTCCATGATCCAGCGCTTCTGATAGGGCAGAAAGTAGTCCTGGATCATGACCCGCCGCCTTTCTTCAGGCCGAGCATGCTGTCAAGGCGGTTGGCGACTTCCGCGGGATCCGCCGCGGCCGTTTCGCCGCGCAGGACATTCAGTTCCGCTTCGTGCGCCGCCTTCATCGACGCGATCTCTTCCTTGAGCTTTTCAATCTTCTTGTCCCGCTCGTCCAGGGCGCGCTGCATCCGGCGGATGCGGTCCGCGGTCGCGGAATCTTTCAGCTTGGCGACCGCGGCGGTCACCTGCAGCAGTTCCTTCGGGTCGTCAAGACCGCCGTCGGCAAGCTGCCGGAGCTGTTCCAGAAGCTGGAGCTCGGTCACGGTCGCGACGTCCTGGACGCCACCGGCCGTGCGGAGGAAGTCCGCCGCCCACTTCGCGTGTTCCGTGCGCGCCTCGGTCGCCTCGCGGGCGGCCTTGTATTCGGCGAATTCCTTCGAGCGGACGATCGCCTGAAAGGTCGTGCTGTGGAGCTTCAGGCCCCGTTCTTCACACGCCTTCGCGACTTCCGGGTCGTTGCGGACCGCGTCCTGCGTCGCCCCGTCCAGCAGAAGGAACATCACGCGCTTCCGCGCCTCAAAAGGGAGGGCGGAAAAGTTGTTCCTCTGGTTGTTCATAGTGCCCGCGCTCCCCAGATGAAAGCGTCAAGACGGGCTCCCGGCGCGGGCGCGGCCTGCGCCCGCCCGTTCGGCGTGAGCGAGTAGTAGTCCCCGTCTCCGAGCTTGATGATCTTCACATAGCCCGCGTCCGCAAGCTGGCGGAGCTGGTCCAGGGCGAGCGCAGGGTCCACGTGAAACAGCGCCACGTGGAGCTGCATCCGCTCGAAGGGGACCGGGCCGAACGCGTCGCGCAGGACTTCAAGGATGCTTTGTCTGAGTGCGTAAATATTCATTTGTCCTGTCCTTTCGAGATGGCGGACACTTTGTCTTCGATGCCTTTGATCCAGCCGTCTTTCGCCTTCAATTCGGCGCGGACGGCGGCGATGTCGGCTTTCAGGTCGGATGTTTGCAGGGAGATCATCCGAAGGTCGTCGCCGTTCTTTCTCAGGGCTTCGACGATGGCCTTCAGCTGTTCGGCGAGGACCGGTGATTTATCCTCATTGATGTGTGAATCGATGCGGCGTTTCAGGTCGGCGAGTTCCTTTTCCCGGATCTCGGTGTAGTCCTGCTGGAGCTTGTCGATCGTGGCTTGCAGCCGCTGAATCGTGTCCTTCAGGCTCTGAATCGTGCCCGCACGGTCTTCCAGTTTGTGCCGCTGCATGAAGTATACGATCACGAAAACGAGAAGCGTGACCGAGCCGCTTCCGGCCATCATTCCGATCAGGTTTGTCAAGAGCATGTCTTCCATTGAATTTGGATTCTCCCATGTATGCGCGCGAAAGAAAAGAAAACGGGCGACGACTCCGCCTCATGAAACGCCGCCTGAAAGCGAACGGAGTCGTCACCACAAAAAAAGCAAAAAGACGGCAGCGGCCTCGCTACCCCGAAACCTCAAAACGGACCGGGCGGAATCCCGCCGTTACCCGGTCCGCCCCCAACACAATAACGAGGCCGCCGCCGAAAAATCAAACGATCCGGTTCCAAACACGGATGCCCGGCACCTGCATGCAGAAGACGGCCCGATTGACGTACGAGACGACCCGGCCGAATGTATTTGTCTCCGTATTAAAAGTCGAAAAGTCAATGTGGCTCTCGGCCACAGGTGCAATACCGACCAGCTCGCCGATCATGCCCTCGGCGTAGGACCGCCCGGCAAGCATGGACTCAAGCTGCGCGCCGTTCACGGTGAAGGGCACGATGATCCGGGTCTCCGTGTCGGTTTCCACGGCTTCGATCTCCGCGTCGTCGCCTTCGATCAGCGGAGACGTCGACCTGTCGAAGTCGATGTCGACCGCCCAATGCCATGAAGTGATGCCGTCGGGCAGATGAAATGGTTCCGTCCCGTAATCGCGCCCTCGGAAGAGAACGAATATCAGGCGGAAGTAGACGCCCCAGGCGAGATCGATCGGATCGGATTCCGGGTGGTCGTTGTCCCTGTCCCGGATCTGCGCGTCCGGCAGGAAGTCCATCGTCGTATAAAGCTTAATGTCCATCCTCAAGGCTCCTGCGTTACCTGAAGCGTCAGCGCGCGGTACATCCACGGCTGCCGCATGGCCGTCGTGCAGAGCTCGATCGGAACGGAAAGCCGGAGCGACAGCGTGTCGAGATCGAACGGCAGTTCCATCGAAAACGCCGCGTTCAGCGTTTCGATCTGAATCTCCCCGCCGACCGTGAAGAGGTCGTCGAGCGCCTCATCGAAAAAATCGAGAGGCGGCGTCACGGCCGCAAGCACGATGCCGGATTCCGGCGCGTCGCAGGTCAGACAGATCGATTCGTTCATAGTTCACCTTGAAGCGGATAAAGGCAGGGAGCCCGCCCATGAACCTGAAAAAGGAAGCGGGCTCCCCGCACAAAAAAGTACAGAAAAAAAGGTCTCGCTTCAGGGGAAAGGAAAAAGAAATGACCCCGAAGCGAGAATGGACGAACAAAAGATACATCGTGCCGGAAGCGAAGCCCGGCACTGCTTGGCACTCCTTTGGAGTGTGGCTGCCGAGGAAGGACTTTCACCTTCACGGGCGGTCGACTCTCCGCCCAGCCTCTGCGCGGAGACCGTGTCTGATATTTCACCACTCGGCAAGATCTGGGGGGGGGAGCAGGATTTGAACCTGCAACCGCGCTCGGCGGCTCCCGCGGCCACACGGGGCTTTTACATTCAGCTATCCCCCCGCATCCTCAAAAAGTACCCTTCCGGCCCGCTTGGAGGCAGACGGACCGGAAGGGACACCATAGGAGGAGGACCGCGGAAATGAGAGAAACCGGGCCCTCATAGAAAGGGGGAAAACGGCCAGTCTTTCAGGAAAAAACCGAAAAAACGAGCTAAAAAGAAAAGAGAAAAACGGAAATCCGCCTCAAAAGTTAAACATATGTTTAACTTGCGTTCCATTTCGCCCCACTTTTATGAGGACATTTTTTTCAGGAGACGGTCGATTTTTTTCCGAAGTTGGCCGCTACGAGGGAAAGCAGGTGTACACGCTCGGCGGAAGATAAGGAATCGAATATCCGAATTAGTTCAGCTTTCAATTCCTCAACGGTTTCGTCTTTCTCCTGATCGCCGAAGAAATGGATCTGTATTTCCGGGAAAAAACGGAGCATGGTGGAGACGGTCATATTGCCGATGGAACACCGCCCCGTCAAATAATCAGATATATTTCCCTGAGAACATCCGATTCTCTTCGCGAGTTTACTCTGTGTCCCGGCACGCGCAACGGCCTCTTTCAGGGCAAGGATGAAGTCGTTTTCGTTCATGGTGTATCATTTGGGGTTAACTGTTTTTTCGGTTTTTTCCGTAAAAAATATACCTCTCCTCGATATTTTTTTCAAGTTTTTTCCGAAAAATACTGGAATCCAGTTTGAAATATCTGGAATCCAGATTATATTATCTCAAAATCCAGTTTAGGAGACCCCAAAATGACACGACTTAAAGCCACACGTAAGAAGTTCAAACTGAAGTTACGCGAAGTAGGCGAGCGGACCGGTCTTGCGACATCAACCGTTCACGAAGCCGAGAAAAAAGGCATTCAGACGAAGCGCGCGGCGCAGAAATATGCCGCGGCGTTCCCCGGAACCCCGTGGAAGGAGCTGCTTGACTGATGGAAAAGGAAATCACACTTGGCGCGATCGTTTATTACGGCACCTGGGGACACGTATGCAAGGGGATATACTGCGGACATCCCATCGACGAAGCGTTCAGCATCGTCTTCCCGCTTTATCCTGAGCGCTTGGTTCTGGACGCGAAGACCGACCGCGGCGACGCGAATGTCCCTCACGAGTTTTTTGCCTGTACACTGGTGAGAAACGATGACCTGTGTTTGGATCCTCAAGAGCTGATAGCACAAGAGACGGCGAGGATTCGCGGCAACATGGAAATCCAGCTGGATACTATGAACAAGAAACAAGAAGCGCACGGGCGCGACATATAAAACAACCAAAACACCGAGGAGGAGCAAGATGAACAAGATCGCGAGACAGGAACTTGAACGGATGAACGGGGTTGACCCCTACGAGGACGAAGTGGAGGACGGCGTGCCGATGTGGCTGATGATGCTGCTGACGTGGCTTCTGATCGCCCTTGCGTGGCTTTTCGTGCGCGGGGAGTAAAGAATCGTGCCGGATGAAGAGACAAAGCCGGTCAAGCCGGAGCTGAAGCTTGACAGCCAGACGCTGCTTGCGATCGCGCAGGCGCTGCAGCACGTCCGCGACCTGGAGGAGCTGAATTCCGGGCGCATGACGGTTGCGGGCGCTGGCACGTTGTCGCTCCGGTCCGGGCTGGCCGTTCTCCGGCGGATCCTGACGCTTCCACGGATGATCGTGCTGGCGGACAAGGCCGCCGAGAATCCGGGCTGGTGGCGGGCGAACCGTTTAGCCTACTACACGACCATGAAAACAAAAGAGATCGCGCGTTGGTGCGGGATCCCGGAAAGAAGCGTACGCAGGTATATTAACGAACCGACGATCGGTGAGGACGCATACGAGGCCCTGCCGCCCGAAAACCCTTTTGACTGAACCACAATCCAAATTACCAAATACAGGAGACAAGACATGAGCGAAAAAACGAACGCAAAGACCGCGACGGCCGAGCAGGCCGCCAGGAACGAAACCGCCGACAACACCGCGATCGCGAGCGGGATCATCCGCACCGTTCAGCGTGTGCTGCGGGGCACCGCCGAAGCCCGCGACGCCCTTCCGCCCGGCTCCGCCGGTTCGATGGGCACGATGCTCTGCGTGGCGATGGACCTCCTGCCGTGCTCGGAGCGCGGCGCGGTGAAGACGTCCCTCGGAGACGTCGCCCACATCCTCGGCGCGGCCTTCCTGGAGCGTACCCCCGTCAGCCCGACGATCACGGCGGCCATGGCAGACATCATCAGGCACGCCACCTCGGAAGAAAGCGCGCACTGCGCCTGCGGCTGCCTCACCCCCGCCCGGAAGCCCGCGCCGGAGACGAAGCCCGGCACCGTGGATGAACGCGACCGGAAATACGTCGCCACCATCCAGCCGCCCCCGGACGTCGCGGCCGCCGGGATCACGGCGATCGAGATCTGGTCGGAAGTCCCGCTCAGCGACGAAGAGCTGGCCGCCCGGCGCGTGGAAGCAATCAATGCCGCCCGCAGCGGTGTCGAAATGAAAAAGGGCGTGGACGGCCTCAAGAAGGAAACCAACAGTCTGATGGACCTCGTGGCGAAAGGCGCGCTCCGGGACGAGGAAACCCGCAAGCAGGTCCTGCAGCGCCTTACCGCGCTCCTTCACAAGTTCTCCGGCCTTAATCGGGAAGTCGGCAGCCTGCCCGGCGGCAAGGCCCCCCGTGCGGAACGCGTCCCGGACTGGCGTGATGCCATGAGCAATTCCGTGGACACCACGGGCAAGCTCCAGGGAAAGCCCGTCGGGGCGAAGGAGGACAGGCCCGTGCCCGCGAAACCGGAAGCGAAGCCCGCCCCCGAACCGAAGAAGGAAAAAGCGCCGAAGAGCAAGCCCGCGGACGGGACCGCGGAGGTCTCCGGCTATTATACGCCGGAAGATGCCGCCGCGTTGAAGGAACGCATCCGGGAGTGGCTGTCCGGTTGCAAGAGCGGCCACCGTCTGGGCGACCTGATGACGTCCATCGAAGAGGTCTTCGACCTGTCTGACGGCCAGCTCGGCGAGCTGGTCGGGATCTCCAGCCGCCTGGTCTGCAACGTCCGCCACGGCCGTCCGAGCCCGAGCGCCCTCGTCAAGTTTACCGAGACCTTCGGAACGGAAGGCGGTGCGAAATGAAGATCAGGAACATCCAGGAGGCGGATGCCGTTTTCGATCGCTTTGCAGTCATCCAGGCGCGGATCTCCGCGAACAAAGCGGACCTGAAGGACAGGATCGCCAAGATGAAGAGCGACGCGGAGGCGGCGATCGCCGCTGATGTCGCCACGGCGGAAGAGCTGGAGAAGGCGCTGAAAGAATTCTGCGAGGCCGAGGAGAACCGCCCCTATTTCGCCAACCCCCGGAAAAGGAAGTGCGAAAACGGCAGCTACGGGTTGCAGACCTCGACCGAGGTCGCGACGGACAAGAATTTCGATGCGGAAGCGGAGACCAGACGCGTCGGCACCGAGCTGTGCAAGCGCACCGTGAAGCCCGACCTGAATCTGATTAAGGACGCCCTGGTCGCGGGCGAGGACATCCACGGCGCGCGGCTGGAAGTCAAGGAATGTTTCAAATACTCACTGCGGGGGTAATGGATGATGGATTTTGATAAAGTCTTCCTGGACGGGCAAATCCCGGACACCCTGGAAGAAAAGACCATCCTGCTGAAACGGATCGCCGTCGTCGAGCGGCGGGGATCCGTTGTTTCCGCGCTCAACCTGGCGGCCGCCTATGAATCCGACTTCGGAGGCGACGGGCCCCGCTGGCTGGATTGGGCGCGGAACGACGTGGGACTTGACAAGGCGGAGCTGTACCACAGGCTCGCGGTCGGACGGATGCTCCTGGCCGTGCGCGGACAGGCCGTCCTTTACCGCAAGCTGGTCGGCATGACCGTCGACCGGCTTCTACCGCTGACCCGGATCTTCCGGCTGGGCGGCGCGGACGCCGTGATCGGGTTCGCGAGCCAGCGGCCCGGGATCTTCGACATGGACCGCGACGCCATCCGGGACGCCGTGACCGAGTGCATCTGCATCATGGAGGGACGCCCGGTCCCGGAGAAACGCGACCGGACGCCGAATCTGCCCGGCTGGGAAAGCCTCCTGGACGGACAGGACGACGCGGGCGACGGCATTCGGCTGGCCGTGACCACGGCAAAGCGCGCGCGGCGCGCCGCGGAACTCGGCGACAGCCTTCTGACCGAGTGGCTGGAGTTTGAGTCGGCGCATCCCGAAGAAGACGGCCTGAGCCGCCTGGAGGCAATGCGGGAAGCGCTGGAGGAAAAGATAGCGACCATTGAAAAACTAATGAGAGACACCAACAATGCAGGCAGAGAAAAACACACCGCCGGAACTGTGCAAACCGAAGAACACACCACCGGAAAACAGTGTGGTAACAACACCGGATTTGCGCAAACCGGACATCACGACGCCGGAATCCGGTGTGGTAACAACACCGGAAAACAGTGTGGTAACAACACCGGATTTGTGCAAACCGAACGTCACAACACCGGAATTCAGTGTGGTAACAACACCGGAAAACAGTGTGGTAACAACACCGACGAGCCTTACGATTTCGACGCCGTCTTCGGATACGGATCCGGCGCGTATGCCGGAATCGGTGCGCCGCACGGCGGAGGAACGTCTGTTGTTCCTGGAGAAGGTCGAGGAGATCAAGCGCGAGGAACCGCTTCTGACGGATCCGCTGGCTGTGATTCAGGCGGCGATCCGGTGGGCGTCGAGCTTTCCGATCCTGTCGACGAGCGGTCAGAAGGGCGCGAGCCAGCTGACCTATCAGAACTTCAGGAACTGGAAGCGGCGGATCAGGGGACTCCCGGCGGGCAAGCGCCTGGCGGCCCTGGCCGACCAGTATAAACGCGGCTGGTCCGACCCGCAGCAGGACAGATACGCGGACTTCTACACACTCTTCAACCGGATCTGGCTGCATGCCAACAAGCAAAGGGTCGCCGAGTCGTATCGGAATACGCGGGACACCCTGCAGAGGGTCAACCCGACCGCCGCGATCCCGAGCCTGGGCGCGGTCCGCTACTACATCCGGCACATCCCGCGTGAGGTCATCGTCCACGAGTGCGAAGGCGAGGTCGCCTGGAGGAACAAATGCTGCGACTACGCCGAGCGCGACTGGTCCGCGATCGAGCCCGGTTATCTCGTCGTCGGCGACAGCCGTCCCTTCGATACCTGGGTCCGCGTCCGGGACGAAAACGGCGGCTGGGTGGCAAGACGGCCGGTCCTGTCCGCCCTGATGGACGCCCGGTCCTGGTATATGGTCTCCTGGATGATTACCCTGGACAGCATCCGCACGGACGATCAGATCAAGCTCCTGGCGCAGTACTGCTGCGCGACTGGCGGCTATCCGCCCGTCGAGGCGTATTTCGACAACGGCAAGGACTACGTCGCCCAGGGATACAGCACCCCGATGAAGCTGGCCGGGCAGGAATACAGCATCTTCGCCTCGCTCGGGATCCGGCTGACGCGCGCGAATCCTTATAACGGACGCGCGAAGACGATCGAGAGCAATTTTAAGAATGTCATGTTGAGATTCGACAAAAAATTCCCCGCCTATCTCGGCTCAAATCCGCTGGAGCGTCCGGACGCCGCGGACTATCACGAGAAGCACCCGGAGGAGCTGCCGGACCTCGGCACCTTTTTCAGGATCTTCAACGACTGGCTGACCGCCTATCAGCGCGAAGCCAAGGAGGGAACCATTCACGCGGGCCGAAGCCCGGAGGAGCTCTGGGCGGCGCGCACGATGAGAAGCCGCAAGCGGGATGCTGACGAGCTGAGGGAGGCTTTTATGCGTCCGTATGGCATCCGGGAAACCGGCCGCGGCGGCCGAATCAGCGTCAACGGCAAATACTTTTTCACGGACGACGTCCGCTGGGGCGAAAAGGTCATCGTCAAGATCGATCTCTTCCAGCCTGACCGAATCGGCGTTTATGATCTGAACGGCGCACGGATCGGCAGCGGCTATCTGCGCGAGAGCGTCGCCGCCCTGGTCCACGGCGACGAATACGAAAGACGGAAACTCGAGGACCGGATCGCCCGGCAGAAAGCCCAGGAGCGGTCCGTCAAGCGCCTGGCACTGGAATTAAAAGGCGGGCGGCAGAACGCCTCGCCCATCGAAGAAATGCTGACCGCGGGCACCGGCGTCCGCCTCGTCAAGCGCGGCGAGATCCACACCGTCAAGGGCAAAAACCATACTTACAAGCGCCTGGCTCCGGCCGAGGACGTTTTCGCCGGAGAAGAGGAACCGGAAACGACCGCGGCGCTTCCCGCCGTGCCGGACGGGGAACCGGACACCGCCGCGGCTCCGGCCGCGCCGGAATATACCCTGAATGAGCTGAACCAACCGGAACAGGAAGACCCCGACACGGACGACCTGTCCGATATTTACGACTTCGTCCACTCAAAACCCAAACACCAAGGAGAAGAAGAGTATGACAACTGGTAATCACAACACCCTGGCGACCACGTTCGCCGAATTCCAGGCCGGGATGAAACTGTACCGGGATCCCGGAGAACGCGACCTGGCCGAATGGCTCTGGGGCTATTACGTCAACGTCCTGGGCAAAAGCGCCGCGGCGCTGAAAAACGAAACCGGGCTGGAATCCACGGAGATCAATTCCCTCTTCGCGCACGGCCTGGAAGGCTTCGACGAAGCCGCGAAGGAAAGGATCTGGAAGGCCGTCGCCACCCTGCGCGGCCGCGCCGCCCGGCACATCCCGCTCATCCTGACGACCGTCACGCAGCGCATCCTTGACTGCCTCGACCACTGCCGGGACTATCAGACCATGACCTATATCTGCGGCCCGACCGGCCGCGGCAAGACATACACTGCCGAATTCTGGGCGCAGCAGAACAACCACGGCCGCACGCGCCTGGTCCGCTGCCCTTCCTCCTGCGCACGCGGCACACTCGTCAAGCTCATCGCCGATTCCTTCGGCGTCTCCAGGACCGGCAGCATCGCCGACCGCGAGCAGACGCTTTTTCACGCGGTCAGCGCCCGCAACGTCCTGATTATCGACGAGGCCGGACACCTCCTGCAGCAAACCGGGTCCCGGTCCCCGATCGAATTCCTCCGCGACCTTCACGACATCACCGGCTGCGGCGTCGCGATGATCTTCACCGACGTTTACGTCAAGGAGTTCACGATGGGGCACAACCGCGACTACTTTGAACAGTTCGTGGGCCGCATCGAATACCCCGTCGAGATCCCGCAGAACGTCCGGCGCGACGAGGTGCGCCGCATCGTCCGCACCTTCGTCCCGGACGCCGACGAGGAATTCGTCACGTTCGCCCTGGCACAGGCGCGCGGCCTCAAGGGCAGGCTCCGCACGCTTTTCCGCGACCTGACGACCGCACGCGGTTTCGCCGCAGACCGTGGCGAAGTCATGGGCTTCAGACACTTCAAAAAAGCCGTCAAGCTCCGCACGGACAACGGCGCTTTCCCGGGAGACTATTGATGAACAAACCAGCACTCGCAATCTACATCTCCGGCCCGATTTCGGCCGACCCCGATTTTGTGAAAAAGTTCGCCCTGGCCGAGCGTCTCCTCAGACCGTACGCCGGACATGGTGTTGTTTTCAATCCGGCCGCGCACCAGGACCTTCCGTCCGAAGGAAAAAACGGGAACGAACTCTGGGCGGACTATCTCTGCCGGGATATTGCTGTCCTGATGGAGATTCATAAAGAATACATCAGTCGTCTTTTTATCTCGCTGCCCGGCTGGACGGGTTCAAAAGGAGCCTGCCTGGAGCGCCGTTTTGCGGAGGAGCTCGGCTTCCGCTTCCTGGACATCCGCACGTTAATCCCCGATTGGGACAGGCTGCTTGCCGAAGAACTCGGAGGCAAGAAATGAAACGATCTGACATGCAGCCCGGCCGTCATGCTCTTATCATCCGCGCGGAGCACAACACCGACGCCACGCCGGTCAACATCCGAATCGTCGAAGTTGAACTCTTGCATAAATGCAGAAAAACGATCAACATCGTCTACGATCCGGTCGAAAACCGGAATTACAGCGTTGAAGCTGGAGACCTGTTTTATAATCGCGCGGATGCCAGGAAAAGGATCCTCAGCTTCCTTTCTAAGGAACATCAAAAATTCATGAAAGGGGTGGTCGGGAAATGAAGAGGGAAAGAGGATACTACTGCGTCGGATCACGCATAACGGGCGAAGTCGATATCGTTCCCGTCACGGCGGATACGCCGAAATGGCGGAGGAAGCAGGCTCGTGACACCAGGGAACAGGCGATTTGTGCTTACCTCGAAGAGCTGAATATACTGGCAAGGAATGCGGCTCGTCTTCTCCAGCACGAACGGGCTACGGGGGAAGTAAGAAACTGCACGACATGCCAGAACGGGCTAAGATATGGTGACGGGACGACCCCGGACGAATACTGCCACTTGGCCATGCCGTTCAGGGACGTTTTCGGCTCTGTAACGATGATGCGCTGCAGGCAGGGCGATGTTTGCATGCTGGAAATGCTTCGGCATTATCAGGAAGGATGCCCGTCTTTTGAGCCGATAGGAGCGAAGCCATGAAACAGACCAGAAGCTACGGCAGAATCCACATCCTTAAAAAGGAAGCCGGACTGACGGCCGAGGAATATCAATCGTTCCTGGCAAACTTCGGCGTCCAGAGCTCGACCCAGCTGTCAGAAGAAGACTATAAACAGGCGTGCGCGACCCTTGAGGGCATGATAAAAGACGCGAAGGTCCGCGAGTACCGGAAGCGCGACGAAGGCCGCATCAAAAGCCCGCAGGAGCGCTACTTCTGGGCCTTGTGGTACGACCTGAAAGCCTATCTGCTGCCAGGCGACCGGACCGCCGAATACCTCGCCGGTTTTGCCGGACGCGTTCTCCGGCGTTATGTCGGCCTGGAGCAGGGCCGGTTCGACTTTGAGAATCTCGATCCCGGGGAAAGACACAAACTCATCGAAGCGCTGAAACAGCGCATCGACTATGAGGAAACAAACCTGGCGGCTGTGCCGTTTTGAGGTGTGAAAATGGCAATCGTTTTAGAAGCGGACAAGGACGGATTTTTGACGTGGAACAAGTACTTCAGGGACACCAACGTCTTTTGCCCGTTCAGCCCGAAGATGCAGTGTAATGTAAACTGCCCGATGTTCAGTATCGCAGCAAAGGAAAACAATATCTTTGATGTGAGCTTCCTGTGCGTCGGCGGGGGAAAGTGTATATACCAGGACATTAAACTAACCGAAAAACGGACGAAGGAGGAAACCGGACAATGATGACTTTCATCAATATCGCACTCGCGATCGCCATCGCGGCGATCATCGTGGACGCCCTCAAAAACGGAGGTAAATGATGGTCTACTTCACAGCCGCCCTGATTCTGATCGGCACGGTCGTCCGTGTGATCCTGGACTCCAGATACTGAAAGGAAAAAAGGATGTTTCTCAATCAGCTTGTCATGCTGATGTATGGCACAAAGGACATCAGAGCCGCCCTGGGCTGCGAGGCCCACTGTGGAAACTGCCCGTTTCAGGGCCTGAATGAAAAATGCCCCGGGCGTGTGCTGCAGAACTACATCGACGACGCGAAGAAAAAGATCCAGGAAGGCTGAACCGGCCCGGGATCATCGATCATCAACAGGGAGATGCCATGTCGCCTTAAAAGGAAATAATACACATTACGAATAAAGAGCGGGAGAGAAGCGGTCTTGCCGGACCAACCTCTCCCCGGACACGATCTGCAACATCGTGCGCCGTTTTACCGCCCAAGTTGAGCATAACAATATACACGGTAAAATGACGCTTGACAAGCCGCATCGTGTCCTTTTTTATGGTCCGAAAAGCAAAAAAGGAAAGGAAAAAGAAAATGGGAAAAAGCCCAGCAACGGCGGCCGACCTGGCAAAAAACGGGTATCGGCAGCAGTGGGGCGTCATCGTGATCTGCCGGGATGAAAAAGAGCAGATTCGGGTGTATGACGAGCTCAAAAAACAATATCCTGACAACAAGATCAAGGTGGTGACGACATGAAGAAAATAGAGGTGCATAACCGGTGCAGCGACTTCGACAGCTACCGCGCCGCACGGGTCAAATCGCTCTTCAACGCGGAAAGCGGCTGCAACTTTGACCTGGTGGCGGAGCTTCCGGCCGACGAGACCTGGTGGAGGATCGGATTGATCGTCGGTCCGTCCGGATCCGGCAAGAGCTCCATCGGAAAGCAGTTCTGGGAAGGCGAGACGCCGACCGACCTCTCGGCAGGATGGCCCGCGGACAGGCCCGTCGTTGACGCCATCGCGCCGGACGGGGATTTCAACGCGGTAACGTCCGCCCTGGCCTCTGTGGGCCTGGGAGACGTGCCGTCGTGGCTCCGGCCGTTTCATGTGCTGAGCGTGGGGGAAAAGTTCCGCGCGGGGGCCGCGCGTGTCCTCTCCGAGGCCCCGGAAAGGGTCATCATCGATGAGTTCACGTCCGCACTGGACAGGCAGGTGGCGCGATTCGGTGCGATGGCCTTCGCCAAGTCCTGGCGGCGTCTCGACGGCGGCCGTCAGTGCCTCCTGCTCTCATGCCACCGGGATATCGTCGAGTGGATTCAGCCCGACTGGATCTTCGACACGGCGACCGGGAAGTATTCTTCCGCGGTGGGGGTTCAACGCCCCCGGTTTCAACTCGACATCTACAAAACCGGATGGCATTACTGGCCGTTTTTTGAAAAGCATCACTATCTGAAACTGCCGAACATGATCGCTGCATGCTGCTACGTCGGCGCGGTCGACGGTGAGCCGGTTTGCCACCTGGCCGTAAGCTGCCGGAACAAGGGCACGGACGTCGAGGCACGGGCCTGCCGTCTGGTCGTCCTGCCGGAGTGGCAGGGAGCCGGAGTCGGCTTGCGGTTCCTGAACGCAATCTGCGAGATGAATCTGCGCGGCGAGGACGGAGCCAGGCTCCCCGGGCGGCCGGTCACGACCATGTTTCACACGTCGCACCCGGGCCTGGCCGCGGCCCTCCGGCGCGATCGGAAGTGGCGTCAGGTGTCCGCCGTTCTCTACGGGGCGAGCCGCCTGCGTTATCAGGCCACCATTCGGAAGAGCAACGAAAGAAAGCTGAAACGTGACCCGAACGCTCTCACGATCAGCGGCGGCGGGTATGGCGGCCATTTCCGTGCCGTCCAGGGCTTCCGGTATGTCGGGGAGGTGGAAGGATGAAGGGGAAGAATCTGCGTGTGATCCTGTCCGGGCAGAGGTCGTTCGGAGCGGCGGTTTTTGATATGCTGCGCGGTCTGCCGGGAGTTGAAATCGTGGCTGTTTATGCGCCGGAAGACGATAAACTCGGCGGCCGTGCTGCCGTCTTCCGATACCCGGTCAGACTGGCCGGGACGCTGCGCTCCGACACCATGCCGGACGCCGACCTTCTTGTTGCAGCGCACAGCCATGATTTTGTCAGCGGCCGTGTGCGAAACGGTTTGCGCATTGGAGCGATCGGCTATCACCCGTCCCTGTTGCCTCTGCACCGGGGACGCGACGCCGTCCGCTGGGCCGTCCACATGGGCGAGAGGATTACCGGAGGCACCGTCTTCTGGCTTTCCGATACGGTCGACGGCGGCCCGATCGCCGCCCAGGAGTACTGCTTCATCCGGCCGGGCGACGATGCGCACACCCTGTGGCGTCGGGATCTTTTCCCGATGGGGATCCGGCTCATGCACCGCGTCCTGGTGGATATCCTGCACGGCCAGCTGGTGATGATCGATCAGGACCACGAGCTTGCGACCTGGGAGCCTTCTTTTACTGGCGCACCGCGCCTCTACAGGCCCGAGCTGCCGCAACTCGGCACGCTGCCGGAGGGCTATCAGGTCATCAAAAATCTGGATTGAAAAATAAGGCAGGATCCGGCCGGTCGCCGTCGTGGACGAGACGTGGCGGTCGGCGCTGTGACCGCCTGAAAAGGGGATGGACGAAAAAAAAGGGAGAAAACCAGAAAAAGGAAAGGAAGAAAGGAGGTGTGCCGGGGCGTTTTGCTCCGGCTTTTTTTGTCGCTGACCGGCGCGGATGCGGCGCACACTCCGGGAAAAAAGCAAAAAAAAAGCGCGTCGAAAAAGCGCGCGTTTTTGAGCCCCGTGTTTTTACGCACACGGTCGTCGTGTCGTCATGCCGTCTGGCGTTTCACTCGTGCGCGCTCGCGCCCGGTCGCACACATGCGCAAGCACACTGCACCGGTCGGCGGCCGTCGTCGCGGATCAGCCCTGAACGCACACCGTTTTCGGCGCGTTTTGTGTAAAACTCCGATTGACCCGGATTGAGCTCGATTGACTTGCCTCGACCTGCGTAAACCGTCTTGCGGGATATAGTTCCCCTCGCATTGCCTCAAGCGCCATACGGCTCTTGAACTTGCTGTCGTAGGTTTTGCGCATAAAACGGCTGGCTCCTTTCTGGGTTGTTATAATATAGCGCCGTTCT
>JAEEGG010016082.1_pt1 | contig 15589 bp, 8 predicted proteins | sample 9134161 | NCBI WGS metagenome assembly JAEEGG01 (sample SAMN16246543, study PRJNA631951) | gut metagenome | biome: gut microbiome; feature: rumen; material: CR-attached | host: Bos | place: Iran: Karaj | collected 2018-10
GGCGTCGACGCCCTTGGCGCCCTTGATCTCGCCGCCGGCGGCATTGATGCGGGCGACCTCTCCCGGAGGAACGGAGGAGGAGCCGTGCATAACGAGCGGGAAGCCGGGAAGACGGCGCTGGACCTCCTCGAGGATGTCGTAGCGGAGCTTCTGGTCGCCGGAGAACTTGAAGGCGCCGTGGGAGGTGCCAATCGCGCAGGCGAGGGAATCGCATCCCGTCTTGGAGACGAAGTCCTCGACCTCGTCGGGCTGGGTGTAGACGTGCTCGGCGGCCTTGACGTCTTCCTCGACGCCCTTGAGCTGCCCGAGTTCGGCCTCGACGACGAGTCCTTCGGCATGGGCGGCGTCGACGACGCGCTTCGTGATCTTGACGTTCTCCTCATACGGGAACATCGAGGCGTCGATCATGACGGAGGAGTAGACGCCGGACTTGATGCAGTCCATGCAGGTCTCTTCGTCGCCGTGGTCCAGGTGCACCGCGAAGATGGCGTCAGGGAAGATCTCGTCGGCGGTCTTCATCATGGCCTCGAGCATCTTCTTGTGGGTGTACTTGCGGGCGCCCTTGGAGAGCTGGACGATGAAGGGGGCCTTGGAGCGGACGTTGCCTTCGAAGAGGCCCATGGTCTGCTCGAGGTTGTTGATGTTGTAGGCGCCGATGGCGTACTTGCCGTAGGCGAGCTTGAAAAGTTCCTTGGTTGTGACGATCATTGGAGTACTCCCTGTTTTGCGCCGCCCGAAAGCCGCACCTACGGCTTTATAACGGCTGAAATCATTGGTAAATATTTTACCTTATTGCGCCTTGATTTTCAATCACAAATAGCGAAACACGGGAGATGTTGGCGAGTGTGGGCCACACCCGCCAACATCTCCCGCGTTTTGCTATCATATTATGCATGAAATTCCAAGAAAACCAAATACTTCCCGGCGGATTCCGCGTGGTGTCCGTCATCCCCGTCAAGTCGATGAACGCCGAAGTGCGCCGCTTCGAGCACGTCAAGAGCGGCGCCCGCATCGTCCACGTCGCCTCCGCCGACACCGAGAACTGCTTCTGCATCTGCCTCCCCACCCCACCCCCGGATGACACCGGCATGCCGCACATCCTCGAGCACATGACGCTCGCAGGCTCCGAGAAATACCCCTGCAAGGAACCCTTCTTCGAGATGATCAAGCGCTCGATGGCGACCTTCATCAACGCCCTCACCGGCAACGACATGACCTACTACCCGGTCTCGTCGAACGTCCACAAGGACCTCTTCAACCTCGCCGACGTCTACTTCGACGCCGTCTTCCACCCTCTCCTGACGCGCGACATCTTCCGCCGCGAGGCGCACCACCTCGCCCCCGCAGACCCCGAAAAGCCTCTCGGCGACCTCCGCATCGACGGCATCGTCTACTCGGAGATGAAGGGCGTCTTCTCCGACCCTGAATCGATCCTCGAGCGCGACGCCTGCCGCTCCCTCCTCCCCGACACCTGCCACGGCTTCGAGTCCGGCGGCGACCCGGAGGCCATCCCCGACCTCACGCTGGAGCAGCTACGCGCCTTCCACGCCACCAACTACCACCCCTCCAACGCCTACATCATCCTCTACGGCGACATCCCGTCCGAGGATTACCTCGCCTTCCTCGCCCCGCGTCTGGAACCCTACAACCGTATCGAACCGCTTCCGCCGCCCAAGCGCCAGCCCCACTGGACCGAACCGCGCGTGATGCGCGACTTCTACCCCGTCCCGGCGGGCGAGTCCCTCGCGGAAAAGACCTACCTCATGCTCAACTGGCTCACGGGCGACGCCGCCGACCCTGCCCAGGCCGCGCTCATGAGCATCCTCTCGCTCCTCCTCGTCGGCAATGACGGCGCCCCCCTCACAAAGGCCGTGAACGACTCGCACATCGGCGCGAACGTCCTCTTCGAGGGCGTCAACTCCAGCGGCCTCGAAGCGACCTTCCACATAGCGGTCGACGGTTCCGAACCCGACCGGCTCGACGCCTTCCGCAAGCTCGTCCTCGACACCCTCGCGGACGTCGCCTCGCGCCCCTTCCCCGCCGACGAAATCAAGGCCGCCTTCCAGCAGGCGCTCTACGCCTGCGTCGAAATCACCTCCTCCTACCCGCTCAACACGGCCTTCCGCGTCGTGTCGACCTGGAGCGCCGGCCTTGAGCCGGCCCAGTACCTCGACTTCCTCCCCTACTACGAGGACCTGCGCAAAAAGCTCGAAAAGGACCCGCTCCTCCTCAACCGCACAATCCGCGAAAAGCTCGTCGACAACCCCCACCGCCTCGACATCGTCCTCGCGCCCGATACCGAATGCGAAGCCCGCACCGAGGCCAAGCTCGCCGAACGCCTCAAGGCCGCCCGCGCCGGCCTCACGGACGACGACCTCCGCGCCATCGCGGCCGACGCCGAGCACCTCTCGGCCATCAACGCCGCCCCCAACCCGCCGGAACTCGTGGCCGCCCTGCCGAAGCTCGACGTCGCGGACATCCCGAAGAAGCCGCGCGAAATCCCCTTCGTCGCCGAGGAACTCGGCAACGGCCGCGCCCTGCTCCTGGTGAACGACATCCCCTCCAACGACGTCGTCTACTTCTCCGCCGCCTTTGATCTCACTGGCCTCCCCGAGGAGCTCTGGCCCTACCTCCGCCGTTACACCGGCGCCATCTCGGACTTCGGCACCAAGGGACGCGACTACGCCGCGACCGCCCGCCGTCGCGCGGCCGTCTGCGGAGGCCTCTCCGCCACCATCGCCTCGACCACGACCGCCGAAGGGCCCGACCATTTCGTTCCATACATTCTGCTCTCACTGAAGACCACGATATCCTCGCTCGACGAGGCCCTCGACGCCTTCGAGGAAGCGCTTTTCGAGCTCGACCCCGAAGACCACCCGCGCATGGACGAGATCCTCGTGCAGGACCGCACCGTGCTGCGCGCCGACTTCGTGCAGGACGCCCGCACCACGGCGAACGTCCACGCCGCGCGCGACCTCGGCCTCATCCACCACCGCAAGCACATCGTCGACGGCCTTCCTCAGCTCGCGCTCATCGAGGAGCTCGCAGGCGACACCGCCGCGGCATACCCGCGCGTGACCTCGGCCATCACGCAAATCCGCGATTTCATCCTCAACCGCCGCCGCGCCGACTTCACCGTCACCGCCCCGGCCCGCGCCAACGCGACGCTGCGAGCGCGCATCGGCCGCTGGCTCGACCGCATGGCCGACGCCCCCGTCACGGACGTCCCCTGCCCCTTCACGCCCTCCGTCGCGCCACGCGTCGAAGGCCTTTCCGCGGCGCTGCAGGTGGCCTTCAGCTCCTACTCGATTCCCGCACCGCACTTCACCGACCCGGACGCCAAGCTGCTCCAGGTGGGAGCCACGCTTGTCTCCTCCAACTACATCCTCCCCGAACTGCGCTTCAAGGGCAATGCATACGGCGCCGGCCTCGTCTATGCGGGCGGAGGCTCGCGACTCAACTTCTCCTCATACCGCGACCCGCATGTCGCCGAGACGATCGCTGTCTACCGCAATGCGCTCGACTACGTCCGCAACGTCAAGTGGACGCAGGAGGAGATTGACAACGCCGTCATCACGGCTGCCAAGGGCGAAGAAACACCGTTCCGTCCAGCTTCAACGGCCGCAGCCGCACTCTCGTACCGCATCGGCAAGTACACCGAGGACTTCCGCCAGCGCCATTGGGCGACGCTCCTCTCAGCCACGCCCGAAAAGGTGCGTGACGTCCTTGTCCGCGTCCTTGAGGCGGGCCTTCCCCACGCCTCCGGCTGCATCGCCGCATCGGCCGAGATGCTCGAGGCCGCCCGCCCCGCCCTGCCGGAGCTGACAATCACGCCGATCAAGTAGCCAAGAAACTTACCATGGACATCACCGTTACCGCTAAATCCGGCAGCGCCATACAGCGCGCCATCGACAAAGCCGCCGCGGCCGGCGGCGGACGCATCTCGCTCAAGCCGGGCACCTACCCCTGCGCCACAATCTGGCTGCGCTCGAACATCGAGCTTCACATTCCCGCCGGCGCCAAACTCCTGGGTTCTGCAAAACCCGAAGACTACGAGGACTTTGCCGACCCGCGTCTTCCAGTCGCCCCCGAGAAATCCCGCAAGGTTCTCCTCGCCTGCCGCGACGCCGAGAACGTCGCCGTCACCGGCGACGGCGAAATCGACGGACAGGGCCCGCTCTTCTACGACCGCAACGTCCCGCCCGGCACCTTCTTCGCCAAGCCGGACAAGCCCCGCACCCGCATGGTGCAGTTCTTCCGCTGCCGCAACGTCCGCTTCGAGGGCGTGACCTTCCGCGACTCCCCGGGCTGGACCTTCTGGCTGGTCGACTGCGAGGACGTCCACGTCCACCGCATCCGCATCGACGGCTGCCAGCAGATGATCAACAACGACGGCATCGACATCGACTCCTGCCGCCGCGTGACCGTCAGCGACAGCTTCTTCCGGACGGGCGACGACTGCCTGATTCTGCGCGCCATCCGCCGCAATCTCGACGAACAGAGCCTCTGCGAACATGTCGTCGTCACGAACTGCGTCCTCGACAGCCGCTGCCAGGCCGTGCGTGTCGGCTGCCCGAGCGACGACACAATCCGCCACTGCCTCTTCTCCAACATCGTCTGCCGCTCCCGCAACGGGATCTTCTGCGAAAACCCCATCCGCTACCTCCGGAAGGACTGCAACGGCTACCTCTCCGTGAGCGACATCCGCTTCGAGCACTGGGACCTCGAATGCTCGGACATCCCGCTGCGCATCAACGTGGAGGGCGGAATCTCCCTGCGCGGGGTGGAGCGCCTCGAATTCCGAGACTTCCGCTTCCGCTCCAAGGAACCCATCTACCTCACCGGCAACGCCGCAACGCCGCTCCGCGACATCGTCCTCAGCGATTTTTCAGGCGTCGTCGCCAAGGAGACGCCAATTGTCACGAACTGCGTGGAACGCCTCCGCCTGAAAGACTTCGAGGTCACCTCCGGCCCCGGCGAGAGCGTCAAGCTCGACCGAAAGCCCAGCCCATCATGGGAGACCCAGTTCTAAGCGCTTCTACCAAAGAGGGTGACATGAGCGTTAAACAACTTGAAACCGCGCGCGAGCCGCGCGAAGTCAACTATGACGAAGCAAGGGTTCCGCCGTATACGCTCCCCGATCCGCTTGTCTTTGCGGACGGACGCCCCGTGAAGGACGCGAAGGACTGGGCCGCGCGCCGGCGCGAGATACTCGACATCTTCGCCCACGAGATGTACGGCGTCGAGCCGCCTCCCCCCGAAGCCCTCCTGGTCGAACTCGTCGAAGAGGGCACGACTCTGGCCGGCCTCGCCATCCGCCGCCAGTACCGCCTCCGCTTCCGCGCCGACGGTACCGGTCCGTACCTCGACTGGCTCGTCCTCATCCCGAACAAGGTCCAGGGCAACGCCGCCCGCTTCGACGTCGATGGCAAGCCCATCTGCGAAAACATCGCCCCCGTACCCGTCGTCCTCTTCCTCAACTACAGGGGCAACCACACCCTCCTCACCGACTCGGAAGTCATAGTCCCCGACAACGTCTGGAGCCGCCATAACCGCGAACCTGGCCCATCCCAGTACAAACTAAGCGAGAAAGACCGCGGCGAAGCGCGCGCCTCACGCGCCTCAACCCCGTTCCCCGTCGAATCGATACTTGCGCGAGGCTACGCCGTCATGTCCTGCTGCTACGCGCAGGTCTCACCCGACGTGGAGACCTGGTGTCATCCGGAGGACGCCCCGGACCTTGCCTGGACCGGCGTCTTTGACCTCTGGGGCGAACGCGATCCGAATGCGAACGACAACACCACCGCCCTCGGCGCATGGGCATGGGCCCTCTCGCGCGGCCTCGACCTTGCCGAACGCATCCCGGAAATCGACGCAACTCGCGCCATCGCCACTGGCTGCTCGCGACTGGCAAAGACCGCCCTCCTTGCATGCGCCCGCGACGAGCGCTTCGCCGTCTGCGTCCCCTGCCAGACCGGCGGCGGTGGTGTCCCGCTTGCCAAGCGCTTCTTCGGAGAGTCCGTCGGCACCGAAATGCGCGCGTTCAAGCACTGGTATTGTCCTTCCTACGCGCGTTATGCCGACAACGAATCTGAAATGCCGTTCGACCAGCACATGCTCCTCGCAACCATAGCGCCGCGCGGCCTCCTAGTCGAAGGCTTCAATTTCCGCTGGTTCGACACGCGCGGGGAATTCCTCGCCTGCAAAGCGGCATCGCCCGTATGGGAATTTCTTGGCAAGCCAGGTCTCCCCGAAGGCGACTTCCCCGCGAACTACGACACTTCCCGCATCGGCCAGGCGCTCGGCTATGTCCGCCGCGGAGGCGAACACGGCATCTCCGGCTACGACTGGCTCTGGCTCCTCGACTTCGCGGACGGCTGTTTCCGCAGCTAGTTTGATGGTTTGGCGGTTTGACAGTTATCCGTTGGCATCTGCAAATTGTGCTATAATCACTGGCATGGAAAAATCGGCTACAGACATTGAGGAACCATTTCGAAAGGATGTGACAAAATGCTGAGAGTGACGTTCCTTGGAGCGGCCAGGACGACGACTGGTTCAATGCACTATGTGGAGGCGAATGGCCTACACCTCCTCCTTGACTGCGGCCTCTACCAGGGCCACCGCAAGGAGGCCTTCGAGATCAACCGCAACATCCGCATCGACCCGACGGACATCGACGCCGTCATCCTCTCGCACGCCCACATTGATCATTCCGGCAACATCCCGACACTCTTCAGGCGTGGGTTCAAGGGGCCGATTATCACAACCCCGGCCACGGCCGACCTCTGCGGCGCGATGCTGCGCGACTCATGCTTCATCCAGGCCCAGGACCTCGAATTCGTCAACCGCAAGCGGGCAAAGCAGGGCAAGCACCTCTTCGAGCCGCTCTACGAGATGCGCGACGTCGAGACAACCATCTCGCACATGCAGGAGGAGCCGCTCTACCGCGGCGTCGACCTCGGCAACGACGTCCACCTCCTCTTCCACGAGGCCGGACACATCCTCGGCTCCGCCATCGTCGAACTGGACGTCAAGAACCGCAAGACCGGCAAATACCACAAGCTCGTCTTCTCCGGCGACCTCGGCAACCGCTTCCAGCCCATCCTCCGCCCGCCCGCAGCCGTCCAGGGCGCCAACACAATCCTCATTGAAAGCACCTACGCGGACCGCGACCACCCGTCCATCGAGGATGTCATGGGCCGTCTCAAGAGCTACATAGACGACATCCACCAGCAGAACGCCAAGCTCGTCGTGCCGTCCTTCAGCGTCGGCCGCACGCAGGAGCTGATCTACTTCCTCAACCTCCTCGTCGAAAAGCACCGAATTCCACCGACAAAGGTCTTTATCGACAGTCCCCTCGCACTCAACGCGACGGACATCTACGACCGCCACAAGGAGTGCTACGACGACGATGCCGCCGCCATGCTCCGCAGCGGACGTCCGGTCCTCACCTTCCCCGGCCTCAAGTTCACGCACAGCGTGGACGAGAGCAAGGCCCTCAACGACATGCACGAGCCAATGGTCATCATCTCCGCCTCGGGCATGTGCGAAGGCGGCCGAATCGTGCACCACCTCCGCAACACCATCGCTGACCCGCGCAACATCGTCCTCATCGTAGGTTACCAGGCCGACGGCACGCTCGGCCGCAAGATAGTCGAGCGCCCGCCCACCGTGCCCATTTTCGGCGAGGAAGTTCCGCTGAACGCCCGCGTCCACACCATCAACGCCCTCAGCGCCCACGCCGACCGCGGCGGCCTTATGAAGTGGTTTGACGAGGCGAAGGGCAAGGAGCTTACGAAAGTCTTCGCCGTCCACGGCGAAGAAGAGCAGACGACCGCCATGCTTGATCTCCTGAAGAAGCATGGCGCGCGCCATGCCGTCGCACCAGTCCCCGGACAAAAGGAAGTACTCGATGCCTAACGAAAACAATACGCCGATTCTCCCAATACTCATAGCCGAGGCAGGCCCCGATCGCGGACGTGAAATCACCGTCCCGGAAGGTGAAATAAGCCTTGGTCGCTCCAGCCAGAACGATGTCTGCCTGGTCGACCCCATCCTATCCCGCCACCACTGCCGCATCAGTTTCCATGGCGGCGTTCTCTCCGTGGAGGACCTTGACAGCGCCAACGGCACGCTCGTGAACGGCGAGGAGGTCAAGACCGCCCAACTCCACGACGGCGACACCGTCACCATCGGCGACACCGTCCTTCGCGTCCGCAACGCGCCAAAGACAGCGCCGCTTCCGGAAGTCGCACCGCCACCCGTGATCGACCTTGGCCCTTCGACCGCCGCCGAGGAAGGCGCTCCCGCTTCTTCCTCGGCGATGGCCGAAGGGCCGACATCAAATGGCGAAAGCCCGACGGACCTTGGCACCCAAGACTCGTCACTCGTCACTCGTCACTCGTCACTGGGCGGTGGAACCGCCCCCGTTGTCGACCTTGGATTCGACAAGACGGCCGGCGACGCCATCGAGACAAAGAAGCCCAACTGGCGTCCGCTCATCTGGGGACTGGGGGCGGTGGCCGTGCTTTTCCTCGCCGTATCCCTCATCCTCCGCACACCCGAGGAGGAGCAGCCCCCGGTTGTACAGACGCCGAAGGAACCTCCTCTCACCCCGCTGGAAATCGAATACGAGAAGGTGGAGGCCAGCACGGCCGGCGTCTTCCGCTACAGGATGGTGCTCGAAGCCGATGGACGCCTCGCCGTCGAGATCGACGACATGAACGAGGACCGCCACGTGCGAAAGGACACCATTCTCGACTCAAACAAAGTCGAACGCCTGGCCAAGGATCTCGACAAGAGCGGATTCTTCTTCCTCACCGACAAGTACGAGGGTGTCGCTCCTGAGGGCGTCCTCGGCTCGCTCGACATAACGGTAATCGCCAACAAGCGCGTCAAGCGCGTCGAAGTCCTCAACCGCGTGGAGCCGGATGTCTTCCGCAATGTCCGGGAATCGCTTGAGACATTCGGCAAAAACGAGCTCGGAATCTGGGCGATCCAGTTCTCCCGCGAAAAGCTCGTCGAGCTCGCGGAAGAGGCACTGACGCGGGCACGGAACACCTTTGAGGAACGCGGCATCGACTACGGCAACACCTATAACGCCATCAAGCGCTTCGAGGAGGCCGCGTTCTACCTCGACACGGTCGACCCGAAACCAGACTTCTACGGCGACATCGTGACTGGCCTCGCCCAGGCAACCGAGGAGCTCAACGCCAAATACGAGGAGCAGCGCTTCCTGGCCGACCGCGCAATCAACCTCAAGGACTGGAACGGCGCGGCGCGCGAGCTTCGCATACTCCGCGAAATGATCCCCAACCGCGACGACGAACGCTACATCGAGGCCGGCCGCAAGCTCCTCGACGTCGAAAACCGCCTGAAGTCAAAGGACAAGTAGCCATGAAGACACTCTTTCACAAAAATATGACCGCTGTGGCATTGAGCTTTCGGCTTTCAGCTTTTGGCTTTTGGCTTGCATTCTGCATTTCACTCGTCACTCTTCACTCGTCACTCTTCACTGGCGAAGCCCATGCGGCTCCGCCGCCAAAGCCAGAGCCCGCCGGCATGCTCACGATTGAGACGACGCCGCCGCACGCCGACGTCTTCGTCGACCGCGTCAACCGCGCCCAGGCCCCGGCCGAACTCTCGCTTCGCCCCGGGCAGCACCTCGTCACGCTCCGCTGCGAGGGCTACCGTCCCGAACACCGCACCGTCACCATAGACGACGGTGGCCGCACATCGCTCAACGTCCAGTTGTCCAAAATCACCGGCATCCTAATCGCCGCAAGCGAACCGGCGGGAGCCGAAGTCACTATCGACGGCATAAGCTACGGTGCGACGCCGGCCCTTGTCACGGCACTGCCGCTCGGCACCTACAAGCTCAACTTCGCGCTCGCAGGATACAAGACCAAGACCATCGAGGTCTCCGTGAAGGACCGCACGCCCGTCAAGGCCTTTGTCTCGCTTACGTCCGACACGGCCACGCTCAACATCGCCTGCGACCTGCCGGACGTGGCCATATCGCTAAACGGAATCCCCCGTGGCACGGCACCGTGCACCATAGACCGCATCCCCGCAGGCGACGCAGAACTCTCCGCCACGGCCAAGGGCTACAAACCGTTCATGCAGAAGCTTCGCCTCGGCGAAGGCGAGACGCAGACCGTCACCATCCAGCTCGAAATTCAGCCAGCCTCCCTCAAGGTGGTCTCGATTCCCGAAAATGCACGCGTCTACGTTGACAACAACTTCCGCGGCACGACACCTCTCGACATCCCCGCCATCGACGCGGGCCCGCACCGCGTGCGCGTTGAACAGCAGGGATACGACCCCAATGCGCGCAACATAGAACTTCAACCCGGCGAAGCGACTGTCGAGGAGTTCCGCCTCGCCTCCAATACGGGCACTGTGCTTCTGACGACCGAACCCGACGGCGTGACCGTCATCGTCGACGGGAAAGAAGTCGGCAAGACGCCCCCCGCCAAAGACCAGGGCCAGGGCATCTCGGCCCCCTACCCTATCGAAGGTCTCTCCACCGGAAACCACGAGATCAAGTTTGTAAAGCCCGGCTTCTACGAAAAGAAGCAGGAAGTTTCGGTCGAGCGCGGCCAAACCACGACGGTCAGCGCGAAGCTTCCCCGCAAGTTCATCCCGAACTACGAAGTCACCACGGCGCAAGGCTCGTTCAAGGGTGTCTTCGAGAGCTTTACCGACGAGGGAATTACGCTTGAAACCCGCCCAGGCGTCACAACGCTCTTCCTGAAGCAAAACATCATCAGCCACCGCCGCCTGCCCGACGCCGCTGAATAAGCGAATGCCCCGGACCGTCGAGGTTGAAGGGTTGAAGAGGCCCCTTAGAGCTCGACGCTGGGCGCAGTGCCGCCCACATCGCCCAGGGACAGCGCAGGGCGCGGATCCACGTCAGGCGCGAAGCGGACGCGGACGCCTTCGAAGGCGACATTGTCCGCGAGGTTGACGCTTATGACCGATTCGGGCATCTTTGTGTTGACAAGCGGGACGTCCGCCTTGCAGACGGTGAAGTCGACGTCATGGAGCCGGATGCCGCGGGGACGCATGAAGTCATTGCCCCAGATATCGACGCCGAGGAAGCCTTCGAAGGAACTGTGCGCAATCACGATGTCTTCGAGCTTCGCCGTCGCGTATTCGGTTCCGGCGTGGATGCCCAGGGGAATCGCCGTGCGACGGCAGACGATGTTCTCGAACCGGAGGTTGGAAATATCGACGCCCTTCGACGTGGCTCTGCCAAAGCTGCACTGGATCTGGATGCCGTAGCCGGCGTCGCACATCACGAGATTCGAGAAGACGGCGTCGCGGATCGTCCCCGTCCCGACGCCGATGCGGATGCCGCAGGCGGACGTATGGGAGACGCAGTTCGTGACCGCGATGTCCTCGCAGACGCGCGACGGGTCGCCAAGGTGGTGGCAGTCGCCGCGCAAAGTGATGGCGTCGTCCCCCGTGTCGATGACGCAGTCCGAGACGGTGACGTGCCGGCAGCAGTCGATGTCGATGCCGTCGGTGTTGGCATGGCGGTCGTCGCTTCGGATGGAGAGGCCCCTGACCCGGACGCAGTCGCAGCCGTGGAGGAAGAGCGTCCAGCAGGTGGCGTCAACGAGAGAGATGTCCGTGACGGAGACGTCGCGGCATTCGACGAAGACTACAGTCTGCCCGGGCCGCGCGGCGTGTTCGAGGTCCGCCGCGTTGATGAAGCCGCGCCGCCAGGTGATTTCGCGGGATGCCGTCGACACTTTGGGTTTGGCGAAAAAGGCGCGCCCGTTGCCGTCAATCGTGCCCGTGCCCGAAATGGCGACATCCTCGACGCCTGCGGCGATGATCAGATGGCACGCGTTCCAGCCCTCGCTGGCCGCGCAGTTGAAGTTCTGCGGGTAGGCGTCCGGCGGGTTGTAGTCGGCCAGGTCGGGGCTTCCAAGGAGGGTCGCGGCATGTTCAAGATGGAGGTTGACATGCGAGCGAAGATAGAGCGTCCCGGTGAGGAAGACGCCGGGCGGGACGGTAACCGTCCCCCCGCCGCCGGCCGCACAGGCGTCGATGGCGGACTGAATGGGTTTCGTGCACAAGGTCGCGCCGTCGCCGACGGCGCCGAATGAGAGAATGTCAGTGTTGGCCATGGGAAGTCACCTCATGTGAGTTAGTATACCAAAACACAAATAGTGTCCGCAACGCTGAAGATGTGGTACAATTATGCCCCATGGAAGCTTTTACGCACATTTTCGCAAAGACAGGCAAGACCGCGTCCCTCATTCTGCTGGTCTTGGCGCTTGCCCCTGCATTGCGCGCCGCCGAGATCACGGCGGATCAGGCGGCCGACGCCGTGCAGGCCTGGATTGACGAAGGCTCTTCGATGGATCGACTCGCCGGGGCGGAGGTCGATTCGTCCGCGACGGTTGCCACGCCCTCAGGCTCGCGCATCCACGTCGTGAAGCTCGCCGGCGGCGGATTCGTCATCACCTCGGCCGACGACCGCGTCGACCCGGTAATAGCCTTTTCTCCTTCAGGCACCAATCTCGTGCAGGATGCCTCAAACCCCTTCTGGGCGCTGATCTCGGGCGATATCGCCGCGCGCGAACGCGCCGCAGGCGTCACGGCGTCTGCCAGGCTGCGCACAACCAAAGCCTCCATCACGGACAATGAAACCCCGACATCCGCGCAGAAGCGCTGGGCCTCGCTTCTGGAAAAGGCCGCGGCCCAAAAGGCCGGCACCATGCTTCGCGGCAGGAAAACCACCCGGCTCGCCTCGTCAACGGTCTCGGACATCCGCGTCGACTCCTTCGTGCAGAGCGCATGGAACCAGGACACCCACAACGGCCTTCAAAACGGATCGCCCTGCTACAACTACTACACGCCGAACAACTATTATTGCGGCTGCGTCGCCACGGCAGGCGCCCAGCTGATGCGCTACTGGCAGTGGCCTACAAACTCCGTGACTCCACTGACCAAGACTTGCAAAGTCAACGGATCAAATGTCAACAAGACGATGCAAGGCGGCATATACAACTGGGCGTCAATGCCCCTTGTCCCGGCCGACGGCGTCACCGAAGCGCAGCGCCAGGCAATCGGCAAGCTGACATACGACATCGGCGTTGCCGTTCAAATGAACTGGGGATCCGGCGGTAGCAGCGCCAATACGTTCGCGCTCGTCCCACGCCTCAGGAACACCTTCGGATACGCCAACGCCGCCGCCGCCGTCTACCAGAGCGGCGTCTACCCCTACTCCCTCGCCGAACTCAAGAAGGTCGTCATCCCCAACTGCGACGCCCGCTCCCCAATGGTGATGTCGATAAGCTATGTGTCTGGTGGCTTTACCTACGGCCATGCCGCCATTGTGGACGGATACGGCTTTTCCGGCAACGACTTCTTCATCCACGTGAATTTGGGCTGGAGCGGCTATAATGACGCCTGGTACATACCGCCCGACATAGATGACTACGACACCATCGACGGCCTCGTCTTCAACGTCTTCCCGCGGTCAACCGGCTCCATCGTCAGCGGCCGCGTACTCGACGCGGGCGGCGCGCCGATCGCAAACGCGGCCGTCCATCTTCAGCAAGGCTCTGCCACTGTGGCGTCCACCACCTCCGACGCCAACGGCATTTATTCCTTCATCGCCTCGGCCGGCTCCTACGTTGTCACCGCCGACGTGCTCGAGGGAGGCGTTGCTGTGGCAACCGCAAGCCTCGGCGTTCAACTCGCCTCCACAACGGGGACGAGACTTGACGACGATGGCGGTTATTACTACGTCGCCGCCTCGATAGGGAACTCCTACGACAACGACATCGCCATCACGGGCGTCGCGGCCGTCCCCCCACCTGTCTTCGCGCCGGACTCCTGCCTCTTCTATCCGTCGACGAACGTCTCCATCACCTGCGCCGAGGCCGGCGCCGTAATCCGCTACACACTCGACGGCTCCGCGCCAGACTCCGGCAGCCCCGTCTACAGAGGCCCGATTTTCGTGGACGACACCGTCACCATCAGGGCCCGCGCCTTCGCCACGGGCAAGAACCCCAGCGCCATCGTCGGCGCAACCTACACATACGACGACTCCGCCGGCCCGCCGAAAGGCGACTACTTCGACAATCCAATCAGGATGTCCGGGACAAGCGGGTCGCGCTATATTGAGGACAACTCCCGCTATACAACGGAGAGTGGTGAACGAAACCATGCCGGCTACGGCCAATACCGCACCATCTGGTACCTGTGGACCGCACCAGGCTCCGGCACGATGACTTTCCAATCCTCGTCCAGGGGTGGCGGCTACCTTATTCCGACATGCATCGCCGTATACACCGGAGACACGCTTGCCTCGATTTCCCGACTCGCCTACGCGAACGTGTGGGACGACAACTATGTCACCACCCTTTCCATGACAGTCGAACAGGGCGTGACCTACCGCATCGTGGCGATGCAGGCCTATAACCAAGCCGGCTACTTCAACTTTACCTGGAGCGGTGACCTCGCCGCGAAGCCCTTGACCGGTTTTCGCATCATCGTGCGGTAGCGCACGGCGCGCGGCGGCATTACAGCTCGACGACGTCGATGCCGAGAATGCGGCAGAGGTCGCGGATGGCGGCGCGGTTGTCGCCGTACGTGATGATGTAGTGCTGGCAGGCGACGTTCTCCGCGAAGCGCTCGACGGACGGGATCTCAATCTCCAAGGCGGAAAGCTGCGGCGCGGGCTGGTCCCAGCCGCACTCCTCCCACTTCGGCGGCGTCTTGCCGTCGCCCAGGATGATCTGCATCGCGTACTTGCCGTCGACGTAGATGAGGCGGCTCATCGTCACCGTGCCGGTCTTGACCTTGGAAACGTTCAGGATGCCCTGGCTGAGCTGGCCGAAGGCGGCCGGAAGGACCGTGTAGGCGTCGCCGTCGACCATGTCGGCCGCGACGAAGTCGGGCACGCCGGCGAGGACGCTCTTCTCGAAGAACTCGTAGAACTCGAGGTAGCCGGCGAGCTGGCCGGTCAGGCGGTTCATCATGAGCTGCGTGACGGCGCCGAGCGAGTCGTTCTCGGGAATCGTGGTGTAACCGTCCTCGGAGAGGAGCATGAAGATCGGGGCGGGCGGGAAGCCGCAGAGCTTCTTCATGCCGTCGACGTCCTTGATGGAGATCGAGCGGTAGTGGCGCTCCTCGGCGATCTGCTTGACGGCGAGGTAGTAGCCGGCGGCCTTCATCATGGCGTCGTCGTTGGCCGGCTTGAGGAAGTGCCAGCGCTTGATGCGCTTCTCGACGACTTCGCGCTTGGCCTCCTCCGTGAGGGCGTCGTAGCGCTGCTGCATTTCGAGCATCTCGAATGACTCGATCTCGACGCCGGTCGCCTTCTTGAGGGAGAGGCCGTCGAAGAGGGTGCCGTAGAGATTCATGTCGCGGTAGCCGGCCTCGCCGACCTTGTCGTGCAGGAGGGCGCGGGCGGCCGTGGCGGCGCGGCAGAAGCGCGCGACGTCGGCGCTGCGCGTCTTCTTGCCGATGACGTCGTAGACGTAGCGGAAGCGGTAGCCGAGGCCCGCGAAGGTCGCGCGGAGACCCGTGGTTCCGGCCTGGTCGGCCGTGGTGACGAGACGGT
>JAEEGG010016084.1_pt1 | contig 15587 bp, 19 predicted proteins | sample 9134161 | NCBI WGS metagenome assembly JAEEGG01 (sample SAMN16246543, study PRJNA631951) | gut metagenome | biome: gut microbiome; feature: rumen; material: CR-attached | host: Bos | place: Iran: Karaj | collected 2018-10
CCTTTCAAACCATCTGGGCTATGTTTCGCTCGGAGAGCACTTATCTTTTGACACAGGAAAAGTATTTGAAATCTAATCACACCTTTACCATCAACAAAGATTCCATTTGGAACAATTTAAAAGCAGGTCTTTTCTCTACATTTCAAAGTTTTTTATTACCATTGCGTTTGCAAACCTGATAACGCCATGAGTCACACCGACATTCTTTTCCAAATCCAGCAGCTAGGCAAACAGATTCTGCCCAAGGACGCGCACCTGTTGCTATATGGTTTGCGTGCCCGTGGGGATTACCATGAGGATTCGGATTGGAATCTGCTTATTCTGCTCAACCGTCCGCAGAAAGCGGAGGATTTTCAGAATATCGCCTACCCCATCATGGAGCTTGGATTTGACTTGGGCGAGTATTTCAGCGTACAGACCTATTCACAAGAGGAATGGGACGCCTTACGCTTTTTACCCTATTACAAGAACGTTGAACAAGACAAAATCCTATTGGTATGATCATCCCGTTGGGCGCCCATCAGACACAGATGATACCCTTGTTTCACAAGTTGTTTGGCTTTCGCTTTTTGGTCTATTGCTTCGTTTGCTTCCACAGTGGTTTATCCTTTTAATTGATTGATATTCTGTTGTTAAAATGGCACATCCTCATTTTGTGACCCGACCTTCGAATAAGGTAAAAATCCATCTTCCTCGAATGCCTTCTCGCTTTCTCTCCTATTGTAGAATTCCAATTCAGCCTTGGCTTCCTCATGGCCTTGCTTCGCCGCTTTCGTGAACCATTCAACGGCTTTCTTTTGATCCTCGTCCACGCCGGAACCGTCACGATAACATTCACCCAAACAGTACATCGCTTCAACGTTTCCCTGTTCTGCCGCTTTCGCAAACCATTTGACCGCTTCACGGTTCATTTCCTCTTTACGGGTGCCCCAGTCAACGGTTTCATACCACTTCCCCAATTCGCATTGCATATCAGGGTAGCCGTATTCTGCCAAAATCTTCAGATAGTCCAAAGCCTTGTCCTCGTCCTGCTCCACGCCCAATCCATTAGCGTATGCGACAAACATCCAATGGATGGCATCCTGGTTGCCTTCCTTGCAAGCAGGCTGCAACACATTGTTGATAACAGTCTTCAATTGATGCTTCTTCTTTCTCGTCAAAGGACGACATTGCTGATGATAACGTTGTATGTTTTGGAGTATTTCCTCCTCCGTTTTTGGCAAGCAGTCAAACAAGTATTGGATTGCTTCCTCAAGTGGGGTATGAGGCTCAGCATCTTTAGAATAAGGAAAATAAGTGAGGGTGAAATTACCCTCAGGAGTGATGTTGGGATTTGTTGTTTTCATACTAAACTAATAACAGCAAAAATAGGTGTTTTTATGATAGTGAAGCTGGTACTTTTCAGTACATATAATTAGTGTCATGATTAAAAGAACAAAGACATGACCAAGCTAATAACAGCGATTACACCAAACACGATAGCAGCAATAACAAAGCACCCAGGCCCATCACTGCCACCCCCATCGAAATCACCTGTTTTTGGATTATATTCCCAACCCATAAGTGTAAGTATTTAAAATGATTGTAATAGTTCCTCAAATTCATCTCCTATATCCAGCAGGATCTCATCCTTTGAACAAACAGCGCAATCATCCCGTCTACTGATATTGGCTCCATACCAACGCATGATGGTCGGCATTGGGCCTGCTCCTGGCAAGATGTGCCAATTGGAGAATTTGCGCTCTCGCCTGTTTGCCCAAAGATAGTAATTGTAAACAAGTTCCTCTTCCAGACAGGAGATGCCCGAGGCCTCCCCTTTTGACAATTCCACCAAGGCCAATTTGACCATCATGTTACAGATAGGCTCAATATCCGTCGACAATCCCACCTGAACCATGGCATCTGCATCCTGGGCTGAAACGTATGCGGGAATTATGCCAGTCTGGCGAGCCGAACCCTCGTCGGTAATCTCTTCTTGGACAACTCCAATATTCCCCACCAAACAGCTGTAGCAGGCCTGACCTGGATGATAGATAAATACATCACCACCTTCAGCTCGAGTAAAAGCCCTTCCAAAGATACCAACTTTCTGGAAATCGACCAAAGCCTGCGACAAGGCAAAGCGGCTCGGGTTGTTGTCGGTTGCACAAATCACTAAATCAGCATAACACACAATTTCTTCAAGTCTATGGTTGTTTTTGTTGATATCCAAGGGGTATTTGTGGATTTTTGTGTAAGGGTTTTTACCGAGAATAGATTCTTCGACGGCATCTGTTTTCAGCCTTCCCAAATCTTTGATGAAACAAGTGTGGCGGGCAAGATTATGAAGTTCTACCCGATCATAATCCACCAAAGAAAACTCTCCCACTCCAGCTTTTGCCAACTCAATGGCAATCTGTGACCCGAAACTACCTAACCCAATAACGGCTACATGCTTTTGTTCCAATATTCCGACTTCCAAAATACCTTTACTTCTGGAATACAAATTCTCCTTCGATGGTATCATTTGGAATTCCACCCGTTGAAGCTCATTATCAGTCTTAATGAACACCTGTGGGCCGTCACCTCCGACAAAAACACACCAAAGAATATCATTCAAAAATGATACAATTGGGGCGGCCTTTGAGAAAAAGCACTTTGAAACCCTACCGAAGGCATGTGCCAAAGGCTGAGTATGGAGATGTACCACGCCCTCTCCTTCCCATTCGTAGGCATAGCCACATTGAGCTTCTGCTTCACCACTGGCAAAAGCATCCAACTCCTCTTGTGAAAGATAGACAATCATGCGAATCCGTCTTTGGTCATGTCGGTCACCACCTCACCTGCACCGTGAGTGATACCCATGGGGGCTTCTTCAAACTCGCCGGTCATGGGATTGAAAACCAGGTCTGTAATGGTGTTTCCGCTTTGCGTGTCTTTTACGACTTTGGCGATTTTGTTTGTTTTCTCTTCGCTCATAACTAATTTATTATCTGGTTATTATCTCTTTAAATAGTTCTATTTTTTCTTCTTCTGTTAAATGTAAACCAATGCGTTCATAGAAACGAATAGTGTCTAATGCCTCTTCCTTTTTTTCATTATATCTTCTTGCAATTTCATTTGCGACACCTCCTATCAATTCCTCCAAACTCTGCGGAGGTGTTGGAAACAAAGAATCCGTCAAACTATCATTCCCACCCTTATCTTTAGCACAAGAATACTCGAAATCGCCTGTTCTTCCATTATAGACCAAATCGAACAAATCATTGTCATTCATGGTGTCAAGCTTTTAGATTAACGTTGATGTATCAAATAATAATCGATAGGTTCTCCCGTGCACAAATGCACCTCGTACATTTCAAGCCATAAACGGCATTTGATATACACCTTATACAAGGAGACCCTGTTCGTCCACGATGAACTGCCGTAATGGCAGATCTGGGTGCAACCGTTCTCGCTTCGCAACACGTGCATGGCCGCATCCGGCGTATCCAAAGGAAGTCCAAATTTATCATACAACATCTTGGTGACAAACACCTTGGGAACACTTTCAGGAAACGCGTTCAGCTCAATCCTCAAAGTATAGATGTTTCCGCTGTTGGTACGGCCAGCCATCACCAAATATGGCTTTGACGTGTTCATATCCATAAAACGATAGATGTTGGAAGGCAGCTTGGCTTCCAACACTTCTTGTTCGGCTTTGTATCTACTGTTTTTCATCATAACTCATGTAGTTTATAGTATTCAAAAAATGATTGTTCTGGTAATCTGTCGAAGGGTTGCCAACCCAATCCAGAGGCGCACAGACCTTTTGCTTCAAAGGTAATCAGAGGATGCCTTTCGGGAAATCCCATCGGAAATAATATGTCGGTCATCGTCGCTCCTTCTTCATCCTTCACAAGAATATGGATGAAGCCGTTTTCATCCAATGAAACCTTACACTCCGCATCCTCATGTCGTGTTTGGGCAAAATCAAGCATTTGCTTCAACACCCTGTTGTTGTTCTTGTCGTTCATCCAATAGCCCTCGGGGTATTGCTGTTTCACTCCATGAACGACCGTGGATTTGTATTTCATACCGACCAACACAGGAGTTTTGGTGCAAGGATGCCTCAATAACCCCTTCAAGCGCCGGTCAATCAACCTTCGGAAAGGGCTTTCCATAGGCAGCACTTCCCATTGGGATTCTTGGTAACGGGGAGTGCTCTCAATGAAATTAAAGGCATTGATGGTCGATGTCGTGTTGGTGCAGTTCCCGATACAAAGCAAGAACCAACGCAATTCATGGCGAATCATGTTGTCATATATCGTACTGGCATCGTGGCCGCTGGGATGTGCCAAACCCAGCTGATGATGGGAATGCCATTCACCGATATGCTGTAGTCCGAATTCATGAACGAGGATGCAGCCCACCGTTTCAAGATAGTCAAGGTCTTGGTTGAAGAATGTGGGCTGATGGTTGGCGTTATCGCCAGGGCCAATGGCGTACAACACCACGGGAACACCTGCCGAAGTCCAATAGCCGAACAGCTGTCCGCCAGTCTCAATATGCGGATAGTCCAGGATGCACCGCGAAAGATAGTCCAATTCGCTTTGATAAACAAGAACCGTTTCGGCAGACTTCATGGCGTATGTTTTTATCTTTGGTGAGCAATGATAATTTGTCGCATTTGAATGGCTTCCGATTTCAGGAAACCATGAATGGAAACCTGTGTCCCGAAAGCATAGAATGATATGGTGGAGAAACCGATGATAGGTGTTTCGATATGCACCGACGAGATACAATTATACGGAATGTAAGTCGATTTGCCGCTGAAAATGAAAGGGCAATGCACCGTCACGCCGTTATCATCGAAAATGATGGTCGGCGGAAACAGGACGTTGCCTTCTGAGATTCGGGATGCGGTGTAAGTGCGAAGCATGTCAAACCATTGTGCATATTACACAAGTTTAACCCAATGATGGTCACCTCCAAATCGGCAAACACAGTATCTTGGATAATGGCTACTGTATACTACCATTCCACATCGAGAGCATTGATAGGGTTCGGGGCCAACTTCCGAAATGTCGCACCAATGATGATCCCCGCCACAAGGACAGCCAGGAATAACGGGTGAGTAGCTCGATTGAACAACCGTTCCGCATTTACTACATCCGTAATTATTCAATGGTTCTCGATACTCATATCGGTCTCTTGATTCGTCATCATAATAAGAATCCGAATCATTACCTCATTCAAAAACACCCCCAAACAAGAAGTCTAATAAACCCATTGTTCAATACACTTTATTCGTGTCGTGCGCAACTTCTTGTGTTTTGCCTACTCTAAGAACTTTTCGGCATCCGCTAATTATTTAATTCTTTATTAGTTTGCCTCCGATGATTAATCCAAGAACCGCAACAATGCTTCCAAGAACAGGCATGTCAAGTTTGACAATAAAAAAGCCTCCGGCAAACAAGGCTGCAAAGCCAATAATACCTCCTAATATTTTCATAATAATAGCCCTAAATACGTGTCGGGCGCAACTTCCAATTCTTCGCCTACTCTAAAAGCTTTTCGGCTTCCGCTGTTTTAATCATCTGGATAGATACGTATAACTGCTCTTGCTGTCATACTTGCGAATCTGTCCATTCGACAATTCGACAATCAAATAATCGCCTTGCCATCTGGCGGCCACGGCATTGCCGACATAAACGGTCTCATAATAACCATGGGGCAGCAGAAGTTGAACATTACCGTTTACAATCTTAGCCACTCCGACTTCAAAGTATCTTGAATCCCAAGCCATTGCCTTATGCCCTAATTTCGTGCCGGGCGCAACTTTTTATTTCGCCTACTCTCTCTCAGCTTTTCGGCTTCCGCTGTATCGTTCGCGCTGGGGAATAGACAAAAAAAGCCCGCACCCCAATCCTATCTTGAAGTGAAGGCTCTCGCATGCCCGAAACAAAGATAAGGAAAGCAGTGCGTGCTTTATGGGCACACAGCGCATCCGTCCTGCCTTGTTTCGTTCAAATTTGCGAGATTCTCACTTTCAAGCAGGTAGTATCGCTACCGAGATTTTCTGATTGCAATAAACTCATTATCTCATTCCGCAATGAAAAAAAAGAGACTTTGCTCCAAAAAAACCGGCACTGCTTTTCCCGTTACAAAAGTAGTGGATTTTGCAATACTAATGTTGGTACTTTTCGGTACTTATTAGAAGAGAAGAAAAAATCAGTTTTCCTAAGGTGTTCCATTTCAACCGATAAAAAAGGCCTCCCACAAAGGAAGGTCTTTATTACAGATTTCGAGTCGTTGTATATCTTTATGAAACTACCGAACGATCGCTTCCTTCTCGAACAAGACGATTCAAAAACGCCTGAAAATGATCTATGCTGTAATCAAACCATTTGGCAGCCTCCTCACGGTCTATCTTCACCCCATGCCCGTTACTGAAAGCCAACCACAACAAAACCCTGGCTCTCTCTTTTTCTACCCCAACATCATAGTTCTCTGCCACGTTCTTTAAATACCTTACCAGCATCCTTCCGTTGTCATGCTCTTCGTTCAATATGCCCCATTCATCATAAAAGCCACTCAACTCGTTTGCGATATAAAGCTGGCAGTGCAGATCGCCCTCTTCAGCCAACTTTTCAATTTGATCTTGTATCTTTTCAAACGCTTCATCCACTGCATCGCCATTCATTGTCAGTAAACACTGCACGGCTCCTCTGTTTCCTTGCAATGCAGCTGGTAGTATTTCTGTTTCCACTGCGGCCTTTACTTGCTCTTCGTCAAACGCCGGGTTGCCAAACCACACACCGTATTTGTTCCTGAAGAGATACTTGTTGATGAAATAGTGTTCTGATTTTTCCATGGTTGTAATTATAGTTTGTTTCGCCGCAAAAGTAAAGGTTTTGGGAATACCCCGGTTGGTACTTTTCGGTACTTTCTAATGATAGGAATAGAGGACAAAAAATCAGTTTTTCTTGAATTTTTGACTGGACATCTCATTCAGCCGTTGAAGGTTTTCCATTTGCTTGTCAAGCCCAGCCTTATACGCTGCCTCCAACTCACGCAAAAAAGCATCGTCCTTCACTACCTCATAAAACGATGGCAGAGGAGCGCACAAACCTTCAAGTTTAGCAAATAACCTTCCGTATTCAGTAATGTAGTCGTTGACAAAAATGCGTTGCAAGTCATCATCTTCGGGCATCATTTCAAGGTATTTCGTCGTCATCCCATTGGAGAAATCGTAAAGATGAAACTTGGCGAATTCATTGTATTTCAAACTGCTGTCGGCTATGCCGGTCGTTATGGCATTCTCGCACTGGTCATACAACGACTGATAGACCTGATGAATGGAATCCAAATTCAGCTGCGGCTGGGCTTCAGCCTGTATGGTCTGTTCCGTTTTTCTCTCTTGGCGAGGCCAAACCCATACAGCCAAAGCAACAACCAAAGCCGCCAACGCCAGCCATATCACCTGGTCACGCCAGCCAACAGCCTTGCCCACTTCCGAAACCCGTTGATACCTTTTCTCGGTTTCTTGGGACTGGCATTTGCGGACAACCGAACCGTAACGATGGGGGAACAACGCCTTGATAATGAAACCCAAGGAATAGATGTCGCTCGTGACATCTGTTGTTTCCTGACGAACCAACTCTGGAGAAGCATAGGCCTTTGTCCCGCCAGTGGCTTTGTCAATATTGGAATCACCATCGGCGTAACCGAAATCAATCAACTTGACATTGTGCCCGTTACGGGTAATGAGAATGTTTTCGGGCTTCAAATCGTTGTGTACAATTTGGCGCTTGTGGATAAAATCTAAAGCATCAAGCAATTCATTGAGAATGCGTTTCTTCTCTTTGTTTGAGAGATTGGTTTTCAGGTAGTCAGTCAGCGTCTCGCCATCAATGTACTCCATGACAATACACGGCCCGACTTCGGAATCCTCACGCCAATCAATACTCCTTACAATATGCTCATTTCCATACAGTTGTTCAAGGATCCTGTATTCACGCTGCAACCTCGCAAGGTTCTCCGACGAGGCTCCCTGCTTCTGGTTCAAGGCTTTCAGAAACAGTTTGCGCTCCCCTCTGAGCACGGTAAATAACACACTATAGCCTGCCCCTTGATATGGCATCCGCTGATAATCATGGAACTTGGAATAGCTATCCTCCATTTTTCCGAACGAACCCGATGTGAAACTTTCTTCCATTGACGGCCAATAATTGATGCAAAGGTAGAAATTTTCTGCCTTATCCGATAGATTATCGTACTTTTGCCAACCTAAGCCAAACCTCAATCATGACAAAAACTTCCGTTTCAAGAAGCACAAAAGAACTTGAAAACCTTCGCAATGACATTAGAGAACTTGCTGGTTTTCAAGATAAAACTTTGTCGCCAGGTGATTTTGACCTGCTCGAACAAAACATAAAAATGAAACTGCCGCAGTCAGCCATCAACGCCAAAACCCTGAAACGGCTGTTCGGATATGACAGAACGAACGAGGAATCTTTCATCCGGCTTTACACCTTGGATGTCCTGTCAAGATATTTGGATTATGAAAACTGGAACGCCTACCTTGAACACCTACATCTATTGGAAGGCGGCGGATCGGGGGATTTCAAAGGCGAGGAAATCAACGCAGAGGATTTGAGTATTGGCGACACCTTTCAAATCGCCTGGCAGCCCAACCGAAAAAGCACCTTGAAATATCTTGGAAATCAAAAGTTTGAAATCACCGAAACGGAAAACTCAAAGTGGCAGGTCGGCGACACCTTTTTGTGCAAGCACTTCATGATGGGCAAACCTCTTTATGTCGATAACTTGACCAACAAAGACGGTGTATTGAAATCCGCGATGTATGTTGTTGGGGAGAAGGGAGGAATCAGCTTCTTATCGTTATAATAAACCGCTATATTTGCCATCAACAATAGCAAATCAACCCATGCCCACCTACAACATCATCGGTGACATCCACGGACAAGACTCTTGGAAACGTCTCGTTGATGAGGACTGCATCAACATCTTCGTCGGAGACTACTTCGATCCTTATCAAGACTTCACCGTTGAGGAACTGGAGCGAAACTTCATGGAGATTGTCGAATACAAAAGGAAGCACAGGAAAAACACGGTGCTCCTGTACGGCAACCACGACATGGACTATCTTCCCGGCATCTCCGAACGCAACAACCGCTACGACGAAGAAAACGCTTTCTGGATACAGCAGCTGTTCGCCGCCTCGGAATGGCTGTTCCACGGTGTCGCTTACGCTATATGCGACGGTTACCTGCTCACCCACGCCGGGGTAACTAAGGAATGGAAAGAAACCTACCTGCCAGAGGTAAGGAGCATCCGCCCGGCCAACATGGCCAAAGCCATCAACCGCTTGTGGAAGAAGGATAAGCGGCCTTTCACCTTTAGCCCCAACTCAAACGGGTACGACTACTCCGGCAACGATCCACGCCATTCGCCGCTCTGGGTGCGACCCGAATCACTGTGCCTGGACAACCTTTACGACGGGACATCCATCAAACAGATTGTCGGACATACAAGGGTGAAGGAAATCTGCGAGGTGGCGGGGGTGATCCTGGTGGACTGCCTGGATATGGTGGAACAAACATATAAGGTGACACTACCTTATTGATTTTTGTTCCAATGGCGAGTTTGCTTTCTCCTCATTTAAGCAACATAATAGATTTTGACTACCTTTGTCCCAACATTTAATCGCATGAAAAGACGAGAATTTATCAAAGGCGTTTCGGCAGCAGCTTGTGCCATGACCTTGCTTCCCGCTGCCGGAAGTTTGGTGACAGGATGCAACCGTCTTGGCACCCCTGAAAAACCGATCCTTGGAGGGTGGGACTTCGACGAAATGGTTGACCGGTCAGGAACCTGGAGCATCAAATATGGAAGGGCTTCTGAAGGGCAGCTCCCGATGTGGATTGCCGACATGGATTTTCGGACGGCACCAGCGGTGTCAGCAGCTTTGAAAGAACGGTTGGTCAAGGATGTGCTGGGCTACACCTTGACTCCCGAGGCGTTTTATCAAAGCATCCTCGACTGGGAACAAGAGATGCACCGATGGCAGGTCGAAAAAGAATGGGTCGCCTATTGCCCTGGCGTCATCACTTCCATCAACCAAGCCTATCTCACCTTTACCGAACCTGGTGACAGCATCGTCGTCATGCCTCCCGTTTACAACCTCTTCCGACTGTATGCCGAAAGGCTGGGGCGCAAGGTCATCGACAACCCCCTGCTTTTCGACGGTGAACATTACCAAATGGATTTCAATGGATTAGAGAAGATCCTCTCCGCTACCGATGCCAAGGTTCTTGTCCTTTGCAATCCACACAACCCAGTTGGCATCGTCTGGGACCATGATTCACTGGAGCGGATCGCCACACTCTGCCGTCAAAAAGGTGTGCTCGTCATCTCCGACGAGATTCACGCCGACCTCACACTTCCGGGTCAACAACACCTCCCGTTTTGCAATGTCAGCGAGGATGCAGCTGCTGTCGGCATGGTCTTCGCCAGTCCCAGCAAGTCTTTCAACTTGGCAGGACTCTCGCCGACCGCTTATTGCGTCATTCCCAACAAAGCGTTACGGGAACCCTATCTGAAGCATCTTGAAGACCTGAAACTCGACGAGGCTCCCATTCCCAGCCTGGTAGCGACCATCGCCGCCTATACCCAGGGGGCGCCATGGCTTTTAGCTCTTCGGGATTACCTTCAAGGCAACATCCAGGAGGTCCTCGATTTCTTCTCCACGAACGACTTGGGCATCAGGGCCATTGCGCCCCAAGCTTCCTTCCTGGTTTGGTTGGACTGCCGTGCCCTAGGCCTATCTCAAGAGCAACTCATGCGTTTTTTCACTGACGAAGTTGGGCTCGTGTTAAGCAACGGTGCCGCTTACGGTCAAGGCGGCGAAGGGTTTGTCCGCATGAACATCGGTTGTCCCCGAAAGATCGTGAAGGAGGCGCTGGGGAGGATCGCTACTGATTATCACCAAGTTCAAACAGTTTTTTCTCGGCTTCCTTAGAACCCAACGAAGCGGCTTTCCTAATCCTGGCTATGGCCGTCTTATTGTTTGGTTTCACGCCTTTGCCTTCGAGATAGAAAAGACCTGTTTTGTAATATGCGTCGATTTCACCTCGACTAGCAAGTTGGGCATACCACTTATAAGCTTCTTTATAGTCCTGCTTTACAACCACACCCTGTTCATACAATTCAGCGAGTTGTCTCATCGCATAAAGATTCCCAAATTGCGCTGCCTTCTTATACCATTTAACGGCTTGTTGATAGTTTTGGCTGATCCCATCTCCGAAGAAATAGCCATCTGCAATATCGCGCAATTCAGCACCTGTTTCAGGGAGGGTCAAAAGGATGCGTCCTGCCTTCTCGTACCATCTGGCTGCTATCACGTCGCTTTGCTTCACGCCTTTGCCTTCATGATAACGCAATCCCAGTCTTTTGCATGCACGCCATGCGTCTTTAGGTATCATACGCCAAGGATCTTTATCGGTTTGCCGAGCCGATTTCCGATACCATTTCACCGCTTCTTGATCGTTTTGTGCCACGCCCTCTCCTTTAGTGTAAAACTCACCCAGCATATACTGCGATAGGGCACGGCCTTGCTCTGCCGATTTCCTATACCACTTGAATGCTTCCTCTTTGTTTTGTTCAACTTTATCACCTTGATAATACAGCTCACCCAACTTGAATTGTGCTTCCTCATGGCCTTGCTCAGCCGCCTTGGTAAACCATTTGACAGCTATGTTAAGATTCTTTCTAACACATTCGCCATCAAAATAGAAGTACCCAAGGCAATACTGGGCATAAGAATCTCCTTGCTCTGCATATTTCTTGAACAACCTGAATGCCTCCTTGGTGGTCCACAGCTTTCCTTCTCCGTACGTGTAAGGAAAACCTATCATCTTCAAGTCAGATTCATCAAGAAACTCGGTGTTTTCGATATAATGCATCCACCAGTAAAACGCCTCATCTTTGTCTTGCTTGACATGGTCCCCGTGATACAGAAAATCGGAAAGTAAATATTGAGCCTCCGTATCACCGCCTTGAGCAGCTTTTCTGTACCATTTGATTCCCTCTTGATCATCCACATCCCCTATCCCGACACCGACAATAGTGTCGTTAATATAGGTCTCGGCAATCTTGCATTGAGCCCACGCATCACCATGTTCAGCGAGGTTTCGGAGGTATCTCATCAGCGTTTCGCCGTCACCATCCGGGCAACCGTTTTCATAAATATGAAGCCATATCGTTTCCGACACGTACCGTTGCGCTTCCAAATCCCCTTGATCGGCCAATGCCCACATTTTTCTATACTCCTCCGTATCTTGTGGGCCAAATCCCGCGCCCACTACAATCCAATCATCCAGATCGGTTCCTACGATACCAATGCCTTTTCCTGAATCGATATCAGCAAGCCTTTCGAGACGAAGTTTGGACTCTTGGCTGAATTTCCCCCCAGCTTTGGCCACCGCCTCAAAGCATTTTGCCGCTTCTTCAAGGTTTTTATCCACTCCTTTCCCCTCGTAATACAGAAGAGCCAGATAGTAGAGTGCCGTCGTATAACCCAAGTCGGCCGCCTCTTTGTAGCATTTGGCAGCAGATTCATATTTCCTGCGGCAATGAAAACGCCATCCTTGTTGGTACAGTTCTTCCGCTTTTGTTTTTTGGTTGTTTGTGTTGTTTGCTTCCATGATTGATAGTTTGTTTTATTGTTTTATTAAAAAAGTTCGTCTTGATTGAATGACAGCGTTGGTAGATTGTCAAAAAAGCCATCTTCATCCGTCTTCCATAGGTCTTCGTCGTTTCTTAATCTCGTGGCTTTGTCATGCCAGCCTGCCTTGTCGTACCACTCGGCGGCAGTGGCAAGATCCTTCTTGACGCCGACTCCACGTTCATAATAAAACCCGAGTTTCGAAAAGGCTTCCTCAAAGCCTCTCTCGGCTGCTCTCTTCATCCATAGAAAAGCTTTTCTGTAACTACGCCGGACGCCAAACGTATTCTCATAGCAATCTCCCAAACAACACATCGCCTCCACATTTCCCTGTTTCGCCGCTTTCGTAAACCATTTTTCTGCTTCCCGATGCATTTTCCTTTCACAGGTGCGCCAATCAATGCTTTCATACCACTTCCCAAGCTCACATTGCATGTCAGGATAACCGTATTCAGCCAATATCTTCAAGTATTCAATGGCCTTTTCGTCATCCTGTTCCACACCCAACCCATAAAGGTAAGCGAGAAACATCCAATAAATGGCGTCTTGGTTGCCTTCTTCGCAAGCAGGCTGCAGCACATTGTTGATAACAGTCTTCAATTGATGCTTCTTCTTTCTCGTCAAAGGACGACATTGCTGATGATAACGTTGTATGTTTTGGAGTATTTCCTCCTCCGTTTTTGGCAAGCAGTCAGACAAACATTGAATAGCCTCCTCAAGTGGGGTATGAGGCACAGCATCTTCAACATAAGGAAAATAGGTGAGGGTAAAATTACCTTCGGGAGTGAGGTTGGGATTTGTTGTTACCATAGAGTTCTCGGTTTTCAAAGGTTTCCTGGGTGTCTGCATGCAGACACCCAGTGTGAACATTTAGGCAGCCAGTTTGTTCTCATTCGATCGATGAGGCAACTGAGTAGCTCTCTTTGACGCCACGCATCGGGCATACGACCTTACCTGACGATCAGCGTAAGTCTTTTCCATTCTAGTCACAGGGACCAAACAGTAGTAAACAAACGAGTTGCTTTCATAGATGAAGGCACAAACATTCCCTAACGAGTCCTTCAAGCGGGAAGGCTCATTATGGGCTTTCACAAGCAACGCATCACACACCATTTTCCTGAGGGTCACCAGCTTGTGCTGATACACCACCTCACCATCCGTCAGTTGCTCGAACCAGAAGTTGCCATTGTTGACAATTTGATAGGTTACGGTACCGATGGCCTTGGCCACCTCAACAAACTCAGTTTTGTTTACCTTTTTTGTTTCCATGTTTATAAAGTTTTAGTTAATAATAGGATTTTTGTATTTGTTTTCTATCTGATTGGCTTAATTATTAATAATGTATATAATGGCGATGATGAACACTACGACACCCACGACGGTGATGATGCCATAGATACCCGCTCCAGCAAAGAGGGCACCGACTTGTTGGAAAAAACCGCAAAGCAGTTCGAACAGTCCTTTGAGGATGCTGCTGACAAGGGCGATGATGAATGCAACGACAGCGACGACGACAAGCATAATAATAAAGAGCTTTTCCATGTTGTTTTGTTTTAGTTGGTTTATGAATTAAAGTATATTATACATAGTATAATATAGTGCGACCCTATTCCCGTTCTTCTTTCCATTTTTTCCGTTGTTCCTTCCATTTTTTTCGTTGTTCCGGCGGCAAAAAACCTCAATTTAGCGTTCCAAAAAGCGGCACCGAAAAAAAACATTATCTATTCTTATGAATTAGCAATGGCTTTTTGAAAGTTTTTTTATGTAGGAGTAAATATCATGTAGTTTCGTTGATAGGCTTCGTCCCTTTTGACGACAGCGAACATGCGGCTTACGAGTTTGGCTCGGATGACGTTGAGGACACACATGGGATGTTTCCCTTCCTCGGTTTTTCTTTTGTAATAGTCCTTGTATTCTCCTGATTTCATGTGTGTTGCGACAGAAACGGCTGCGAGGTGGAGGAGTGACTTAATCTGTTTGTTGGCCCGCTGGGACACCTTCGATTTGGAATATATGCTTTTCCCCGAGGTGTATCGGAACGGAGCGAGTCCAGCATAACAGTTGAACTGCCTCGAGGTCTCGAAGCGCGTGAAGGCCATGGTTACTACAACCATCCGTACGGCGATTCTGTCGCCGACACCGTCAACCGTTTTGAGCAGCTCGGCCTGGTGCTTTATCTTCTCGTCTGACTCCACCAGCCTTTGGATCTCGTCGTCAATGAGGGCTATCTGCTTGTCGAGCGTCTTGACCACAGCCGACCACGAGCGCTTCTTTCGCCTGTAATCTTCAGCGTCCATATATCCCTTCTGGTCACGGAGCTGCGTCTCGTACTTTTTCCTGTCGTTGGCCAGCGTGTCACGGTCTGTGAGCAGGTTCTTCAAAGAGACGAGTGTCTTGTCGGGCATCTTGTACGCCACGGCCTTGTCGGAGAAGCGGAAGGCATACTCCGCGATGCGGCGGGCATCCACCCGGTCATCCTTCCCCCTGGTGACGCCGAAGGAGTTCTTAATCCGTGTCGGATCCTCCATCCACAAGAACAGTCCCATCTCGTCGCAGGCACAGACCAGCGGATAGATGTATCTTCCCGTGAACTCAGCGCACACCAGCAGGTCGTTATTGGTCACGCCGCTCTCTTTCTCGATTCTCTTCACGCATTTTTTGATGGCCGCCACGGTGTTCTTGATTTCCTCCTCACGGACGGTATGCGTGCCTTCCTTCAGGCAGATGTTCAACTTTTCCTTGCTGATGTCGATGCCCATTTGATAATTCTTCATAGTTTTGCATTCTCTTTTGTGGACTTTGGGACCGTCGGCCTTCGCCTACAAACCTTATCGGTTCGGAACGCATATTCTTATCCAGGCCTTGTGGCCAACGGAAG
>JAEEGG010016085.1_pt1 | contig 15587 bp, 10 predicted proteins | sample 9134161 | NCBI WGS metagenome assembly JAEEGG01 (sample SAMN16246543, study PRJNA631951) | gut metagenome | biome: gut microbiome; feature: rumen; material: CR-attached | host: Bos | place: Iran: Karaj | collected 2018-10
CCGTCCCATTCGCGCCTGCAGCATTCAATTGTCCACCAGATCCCGGGTCATCTCCTTGTCCGTTTCCACCGGCCCAGGCTCCGCCATCGCCGCCGCCCCAAGCTTTTGAGGCAACTTCCATTCCACCCCCGCCTCCTCCGCCGGCCACAATAATTCTGGAATACAAGTGAGTAGCGGCATTCCAGGCGCCACCGCTGACGGAAATGTCCGTAGCGCCGCCACCGCCAGATGGCAGTGACGCCGTATTGGTTCCCCCTCCGTTCCATCCGCCCTGATAGCCGGAAGGCTGCTGGCCAACGTATACATAAAAAGTGTTGCCGGATGTCAAGCTGATGTTGCCCTTCACATAAGCTCCCTTTCCGCCATAAGCGGTATAGCCGGAAGCTGTATAGTTCCCGCCTTGGGCACCCCAGACCTCCATTGTATACGTCCCAGTATGCGGCGCTTTCCAGGTTTTGGCGGCGCCAGCATAGGAAAAATTCCAGATCTTCTGCCGGAACGATTTCCCGGAATACGCGGGGATCGCCAGCGATTTGTAACTGCCCGCGCTGCCGACCACCGTGCTCGTCGATGAGCTGCTGTTCAGCGTCCAGGCGTAGTAAAGCGTCGTTCCGGAGTCCGTCGCCGAGGTGGTGAAGGTAATGGTGTTCGCGCTGGGTTTCCCGATGTAGTAGAGCGTATTGCTGGCGACGTAGGGCTTGTTGGTAGATGTAAATGTCCTTGATATATAATACGATAGCGTAGTCTTTGTTGAGGATGTCCAGGTGGAACCGTTCCACGAATTGCCGTCGTACGTAATCACGTTGTCCACCGACGTCGCGGCCGTTGAAATGGCGGCTGTCAGCAGCCCCATCTTGTGCCCCATCGTGAAGGATTTCGTGGCAGTGCCAGAGGCCTTGGCGACCTGCAGGTCGCTCGATTTATAGCTAGCCGCATTGGCCGTGCTCTGGTTGGTCTGCACAGTCCACCCGCTGATAACATTCGCGAAGAATGGGCCGAAAGGCCGAAGGGATCGGGTCTTCGGCCGGGTGGGGTCACAGTCGGGTAACGGCGCAGCGCAAAACAGCCCCAGCGGCCACGTCTCGAAACGCCCTTTCAGCCCCGCCAGAAGCCTATTTCCCCTGTACCACCCGAATCACCACTGGGTAACAGATCCTCGCTCATACCAATAGTTTACCTGGGCTCATCTTTAGAAATTAGCCCAGGTTTAGAACAGGTGTACGCTTGTTTTTCATGTATAATTACTATATTCGCATTACGAAATTCTGTCATAGATTCCGCTTTTTCGGAAATAAATCAAAAGAGTATGGAAAAAATAGAGCGCCCGACCTATTTAGAACATCTTATCAGCGCCCGCGGAGATGGTAATATCAAAGTCATCAGTGGCCTGCGCAGATGTGGGAAGTCCTATCTGCTGAAACACATCTTCATGGATTGGCTCATTGCGGACGGCATCCCGACCAGCCACATACTTTTATACGACCTTGAAGACCGCAGGAACAAGCATTTGCTTGATCCAGATGTGCTCCTGGATACCATCGAAAGCAGAATTACTGATGACAGCACCTATTTCATCCTTATCGACGAAGTCCAGAAAATGAAGGATTTCACCGAGGTGCTCGCGTCTCTTCTCCTGATGGAAAACGCCGAGATTTATGTCACGGGAAGCAACTCTAAATTCTTGTCCAAAGACATCGTCACCGAGTTTCGCGGCCGTGCGACCGAGGTCCATGTGTACCCGCTCTCCTTCGCGGAATTCCTCACTGCTTACGATGGTCAGGAAAGTGAGTCTTTCCTGCAGTACATCTACTATGGCGGTCTGCCGCAGATTCTCACTCAGGCCACTCACGCCCAAAAGGCTGCCTTCTTGAACCGAATCTACAAAACCGTCTATCTCAAGGATATTTATGAAAGATATAAGATCGAGTATCCGGACGAATTTGAAGAACTGGCAAAGGTGCTTGCTTCCGCCATCGGCACTCCCACCAATCCGCTTAACCTCTCGCACAGTTTCCAGAGCAAGAAGCATCTGAACGGAATCACTGACAAAACCGTTTCCTCCTACATTTCTTATATCGAAGACGCTTTCCTGATGGAGAAGGCTGAGCGATACGACATCAAGGGAAAGGCTTATATCGACTCACCGTTCAAATACTACTTCCAGGATCTGGGCGTCCGCAATGCCCTATTGTCTTTCCGTCAGGTTGAAGAGACCCATCTGATGGAAAATGCCATTTATAACGAGCTTCGAGTCAGGGGTTACAGCGTGGATGTCGGCCAGGTCCCGGTGCGGATATTGGACGAAGCCGGCAAGCAGGTCCGACGCACCTATGAGGTGGATTTCGTGGCCAATAAAGGCAGTCAGCGCTACTACATCCAGTCAGCATGGAAGATGCCGGATAAGGAGAAAGAAGACCAAGAGTCCCGCCCGTTCCGCTCAATCGGCGATTCCTTCAAGAAGATCATCGTTACCGGGGATAACGTGCTGCTGAAGCGCGACGAGAGCGGCATCGTCACCATCCCGGTCGCCCAGTTCCTCAAAGATCCAAACAGCCTGGAGCTTTGATAGGAAAGGTGGGTTTCGAGATGACCAGTCTGCCAGCCGTCAAACATTGCCATGACGCAACGCCACGATCCAGAACTCACCAAAGGGTGGGTACAAATTGTCCACCCCCTTACTATGAGGACTCCCGGCGGCCTCCAGAAAGGAACTGCACTGATCTCCAGGGAATCTTACACATCATCCAGCCCATCTCTACCAACAATAACGTCTCCCAATAGCGTATCTTGTTGTTTGCGCGCATCACTTTCGCGCCATGCATTCAGAGAGGAGAAGCGTTAGTCCGAATAAATGGTCGCATAACTCCACCTCCCGGGCGCACTGGAGGCCGTTTTTGTGCCCGACTGCTTGATGACAAGCCAGTCCGCGCGTGGAGTGTGCGGCACTCGATTTAAATAAGTTAGTAGAGGAACCCAAGCATCCAAAGCGGGAGTTTGGCGCCATTGGGCATGTCCCAGTCGTCCGCGAAGATGTAGGAGTCTTTCATGCCGGCAATCTGTGAGAAATCTTTTGCGCGGCCGCCAATTTCTATCGTGTATTTCGAGTCCACGATAAAGTCGCCCCGCGTCTTGCCGTATTCTACACTGTGTGACTCAGCGAGGCTGCAGACCGCAAATGTCTCACGCAGCGTGCCGATCTCCACTTTCGCGGGAGCCAGGGCATAGATGATATTGGGATTCTCCAGATAGATCTTGTCCGGCTTGCTGAGCTTCCCGATTTTCTTCTTATCGGAATACAACAGGTTCAGCACTTTTGCATCGCCCAGGTACTTCAGGTATTCAACCACCGTGTCCCGTCCGATTTCGAGCGCCGCGGCGACCTTATTCGCATTCAGCTCGAAAGGCACCTCGCTGCAGATCAGCGCGAGCAGCGCCTGGATCTTTCTGATATTGGCCACATCGACCTTACATAGCTGAGGCAGTTCGGTTTCGATGATATAGTTCACCACCTGCTCGATCTTCGTGTAGTATTCGCCTTCGCCTTCCAGCAAAAAGGGATAATAGCCTTTTTCGAGATATTCTTTGAACAGCACAACCGGTTTGCACTGAGCCGAAACCATCTGCCACAGGTCATAAGGGCGGGACAGGATATCTTCCAACGACCATCGGGGGAATGTCAGCCCATGGTAGAAGCGGAGCGCTTCGCGGAAAGATAGCCCGGGCATGGTATATTTGACGGCGCGACGGGAGAGGTCGGCGTCGCCCTCCTTCAGCCGAAGCACGGAGGAGCCGCTGACAATCATCTTTAAGTTCGGGAACAATTCGTAAATCTCCTTGATTTCCCGGCTCCAGTCCGAATCGCCCGACTTGTATTTGTGAATCTCGTCAATGGCCAACAGCTCTCCGCCCTGAACCACGAACTCCTCCGCCAAGCTAACAAGCGTGCGCATGGAGAAATCCACCGTATCTGCAGAGCAATAAAGAATCCGGCGATCTCCCGGGGCGTAGTGTTGTTTCAGATATTGCTTGATTAGCGTTGACTTGCCCACGCCTTTCGCGCCCATTATATTGATAAGCTGGGCGTTCCAATGGATCTCATCCATCTTGTCACGAATGATTTCCGTTGATGTGTTTGCCAGCAGACGGTCGCTTTTTCTGAACAAAGAATCCATAATCTATCTCTTATTTATGGCAAAGATAATAAAAATGTTGCGCGCAAGCAACACTTTTATAAAATAATGTTGCACACGCGCAACATTATTGCGCCGAGCATTCAGAAAGTTATTCTGGAACGGGTCGGCAGTGGGTGGCGCCCAAGGCGGGGACCTACAAGATGGAGTGCTGGGGAGCTATGGGGAGTGGATATGACCCGATAGCAGGAGGGAAAGGTGGATACGCTTCCGGGAGTATAATCCTGAACAAGTCCACTAATCTTTATGTCTATGTCGGTCAAAAGGCACCGCTTACAGCATATTCAAGCGGGGAAGGGGTTATCGCTTCCGGTGGATGGAATGGCGGGGGATATGGAGTAATGTGTTCTGCTCAGCAAGGACGTGGCGGCGGTGGAGCAACAGACATAAGATTAACGGCCGCCTCGACGTCAGATTATAGCGTATGGAATAATGCGTCATCTTTGAGGACTCGTATCATCGTAGCAGCAGGTGGTGGCGGTGTCGGCAGTTACGGGTTCAGTGGAACGCAAGGAGATGCCGGTGGCGTTAATGGATATAGTGGAACAGACAATTATTCGGATAGTCAGCCTGACGGGTTTTATGGGACAGGAGGGCATCAAACCACCGGAGGTGTTGTCGGGCGTGGATGGTCTCCACACGTAGAAGGGCCCAATTATATTATCCCAAATCATTTGAATGACGGTTCATTTGGAAAGGGTGGAGATGATCGTGGATGGGCGTATATTCATGATTACGGCGATGGTGGCGCAAATAACCGTGGAGGATCTGGTGGTGGCGGAGGCTGGTATGGTGGGGGCGCAGCCTATCGAGGCCATGCCGGAAGTGGAGGTGGATCATCGTTTATCTCCGGTCATAAAGGTTGTAGTGGTTACAATAATACATCAAACGGGCACACGGGTATTGGCAACTCATCCGTGATAAACGGGAAAGCCTATACTTTCAGTGATCCAAAGATTTATGACGGAAAAGGTTATCTGTGGAGTAATGTTGCGGCAAGTTCCGCCACAGGTACAAGAGGCTTTCCAGCCACTACCACGGGGTCAGAGAACGGCCACGCTAGTGACGGCTATTGCAGAATTTCCTATATTCCAAATTAATTGGGGAGGTAGGTGATTCTTGCGTAACCGTCACCTGCGTGGCCGGTGTTCAAAGGTTCCAGCCCGCCGCTGGTCGTCGGCATGCGTTCCGCGGAGCCGCCTGTGGTCTGGCCAGCGGTTGTCCATAAAAGGCCCTTCCCGTCGATCATTTTGGTGGACGTAAAAGTATAGCCGGTAATGGTCGCACACCCAGGATGCCCAGAGATAAAGGAGGAACCACCTGCGCCTGCCGAAACATATTGGCCAGAGCCTCCACCTCCGCCACCATAGTAACCAGAGCCTCCACCTCCGCCATAATGGTTGTATTCTCCTTGACCGCCAAATCCGAATCCTCCGTCATGGCCTGTCCATACAGGATGTTTATCTCTTACCCCACCAGATGTTTGAGTCCCACCTGTAGGGTATGTTCCACTTCCAGTAGGATCTGGGAGACTAGTTGAAGCAGTGCCATTATATCCAATAAGCCCTCCACCTGGTCCACCCGCAGTCGCATTTCGATCGGAAGTACTATGAGCTTGCCCGCCACCTCCAGCACCTGCAACCATGACCCTTGAATTTAAAGATGCGGAACCGCCCCAACCATCTGAAGCGGAATGCTTTATGGTCCTGATATCCGTGGCGCCTCCACCGCACGTTGACTCTATCTTACGAAATGTTGCAGCACCTCCTCCATTAAAGAGAACGACACCAGTTTGGTAATAATTCGTTCCGTCAGAAGTATAATAATATGCAGCAGTATTATAGGAATTAGCTGCCGAAGGTTTGTTGCCCACATAAGCATAGAGAGTAGCTCCTAAACTGAGACTTATAGTTCCTGATACGTATCCACCTTTAGCACCGGCGACACTGGGCGTCTGAACATCTCCCCCCTGCGCTCCCCAGCACTCCATCTTGTAGGTCCCCGCCCTGGGCGCCACCCACTGCCGACCCGTTCCAGAATAACTGAACAGCCAGGTAGCAGCGATGAAGTCCACATCGTAGTCAACATCATAGACCATATACTGCCCGGCTGCGGTAACGGCTGTACAGGCCTGGTTCCACGCATACTTGTGACTTGCCGTCACCGTGCTAGTCGAATATGATGGGGCTGTCGTGTTTGGTTTCACAACTTGATAACAAGTTGTTCCACTTATCGATGGCTTGTCTGAGCTGGTAAATGTTGTACTCCCGTTCCATTCAGTAGCAGTTCCGTATGAAACGACGTCCCATTTATTTGTGGTGCTATTATACGTATTTCCGTCATAGACCAAATTATCATACACATTATGGGCGCTCATGGAAACCTTCACCAACCCCATCTTATGGGCCATCGCGAATCCAGAGCTGTACTTAGCCACCTGCAAATCAGAGGATTGAACGCCGCCGCTCTGATCCGTTGCGACGGTCCACCCGCTGATAACATTCGCGAAGAATGGGCCGAAAGGCCGAAGGGATCGGGTCTTCGGCCAGGTGGGGTCACAATCGGGTAACGGCGCCGCACCGCCCGGCCATCGCGGCCACGCCGTGAAACTCCCTTCCAGCCGCCCCGACGGCCCATTCTGCCTCCAGAAAACGAATCACCGCCGGGTAACGAGCCCCGCCATCCGTCCGCGTCGTTGTGTCTAAGACAAAGGGGCAGGCCAACCCGGACTTTACAAATAATTGGAATCTTGAGAAGAAATACAAATCTATGCCTTGATTTCGTGTGGAAATTGTACAATAGACAAGCTTGATTTCGTGTAAATTAATGTAAAAACAAGGCTTGATTCCGTGATGAAGAGAAAGATATACGACCAACTGCTCCTTTGGAAAAATAAGCGCAAAGGCATGTTCGCCATGATGATAGAAAGTGTCCGTTGCGTGTTGTTCTATGCTATTGATGGGTTGACCATCATCTAATAACAAGCTCACCGCTGGAGTGCACAGAAAGGCGTTTTGCGCCCCAGTCTCATAACCGATTGCTCGCGGGGAAGGATGAGGCGAATGCACACGGGCAAGAAAAATCAAGATTAGGTTGAGGGATCAAATAATGGCCATCACAACCAAGAGAGGGAACATTCAAGCGACAATCCGCGTCAATAATGTGAATCTCAGATTCGCCTTTGATTAGATTGTACTCATTGAGATCCCCGACATACAGATCGTCCGTTCGGTAATTCAAATGCATGCCGAAATCCTCGCCGGCTTCAACGAAGCCAAGTTTACTCATTAATATCAAGCGTTCCTCCTCCGTCACGATTCCGCCCTCGATATAGGGCTGCTCGACAAGAATGACGAATTCGCCCTTGGTATTTCTCCCAAAGCCGAAAACCTTCAGAAACGAATTCTGAAATAAAGCATTATGGATGACAATCCGGTCAAGGGCAAGTCGCAATACGTTACACGGGAACGTATCAGGTATTTACACCGCCGGTATCGGGGAAATACTATCTGCAGGTGTGGGGTGCGCGAGGGGGATATCAGCACCAATACCATTCATTCCCGTACGACTATTACGAAGGCGCTGGTGGCGCTGGCGGTTATACGTATGGTACGACCTCTTTTAGCCCCTCAGACAACGTCTACGTGGTGGTTGGGGGACAGGGTGAGGACAACATCGCCAGTGATGATGAAGCCACCTTTTATGCAGAACAGAAAATGTATAAATACAGCCCCGTCCATAAGGGCGGATATAATGGTGGTGGGGATAGCGGCGCTAGCTACAATTGTACCGCGTATGGCTGTAACTGTACGGGGGCAGGTGGAGGCGGGGCTACGCACATCGCGAAAGGCTCCACTTTCCGCGGAATATTAAAAGAATATAAGAATTACACTTCTGAGCTGCTTGTAGTCGCAGGAGGTGGCGGCGGTGATTCCTGGCTCGTCAATGCAAGAGGCGTTCCTCCCGGATATGGAGGTGGAACTTCAGGCGGCTCCGCAAAGAACATTGCACAGACCGTCACGGCTGCGGGCGGCACTAGTTCATCCGGCTATAGCTTCGGATTGGGACAGAATGGCCATAGTAAAACGATGGTTGGCTCAGGCGGACAGGAAGGCACAGGCGGTGGAGGCGGAGGGTATTATGGAGGCTATTCTCCTGTCTCCGATGGCGACTTCTCCAATGCCGGAGGAGCCGGTGGCTCCGGGTATGTGAATACGTCCCTGGTAAGTGGCAGCACCGTTGCCGGGAATGTAGCGAACACGATCCCGAAGCCCTACACCAACAGCAGCACATACAACATGAACACCTACGAGACCGGCCACTACGATAGCGGCCACGCCCGCATTACCTGCACCCCCTACGATTAGTCATACGGCGTGACAGTTATGCGCGCATAGCCGTTGCCCGTGTGGCCTCGCGGACTGGCATACGTTTTCCCGCTTTTGCCCGGGAAGTAGTATTCGACATACTCATACGGGCCAGCCGAATAAGTAGAATGCTGGAGCGGATCGGGAACATTTTGGTTGCCTGCAATCGTAGCGCCGCTCAATCCGGATTTTACATGGCCGGAGCCGCCGGCGCCTCCTCCGGCGCCACCTACACCGCCACCGCCATACCAGCCGCCCCCTCCGCCTCCGCCGGGGTCGGAAGGCGTAGTGACTTCCTGGCCGCTCTGTACCGTTTTTACCCATCCTGCGCCGCCCTGCCCAAAGGATCCGGCTCCGCCGTAAAAAGTGGTATTCCCGCCAGTCCTTGTCCCAGCTACTCCCCCAGATGAGGAAGAACCACCGGTGGGTACTACGTTGTCCGATGTGCCGTTTGTCCCTGACGCGCCCCCGCCATTTCCGGAAGAAAAGCTATCCGATGCGCCACCGGCTCCTCCCGCAACAACCAGAACCGAGCTTTGTTGGCCGCTGAGCGCCGATAGTTTGCCATTCGCAGTTGCGATATGCGAAGCATCTGCCCCTGGAGGGTCGCCCCAGGCGCCGCCGTTAAACCGTGAGCCCGTGCTCCCGACATAAACATAAAGAGCGCTCGTGGTGGTGAGGGTTGTTGTGGCGTATGTGTACCCGCCCTTTCCAGGATGAGGGTACATGTCGTTGTCAGGATTATAATAATACGTATTAATTGTAACGTCTCCGCTTGCACCCCAGCATTCAAGAAAGTATTTCTTATTTGCCAATATTGGCGTGTAGGTCTGACCCGTTCCCGTGTAACTGTACAGCCGGGCAAAGTTGCGGAAGGCTGGGGTCGGGGTACACGCTTTGTACTTCCCGGCAGTTATTTCGGAATTCGTCACGCTCTGCGACCACTGATAGACCGGATTGCCGCTGGTCGTCGTGACTTTGTAGCCCGAGCGGAGCGTGTACGCCGTCGACGGCCTGACGATCAGGTAATACGTGCTGCTGCTCGTGAGCGGCGTGAAGTTGTCGAACACGGCCAGCGCGGTCGTGGAGGTCGTCGTGGACGAGCGATATTTCTCCGTAGAGGTGTTGCCGTCGTACGTGATCGTATTCACGACGGTGGCCGTGCCCATCGTCATCTTGACCAGCCCCATCTTGTGCGCCATCGAGAAACTCGGTGCCGCCCCGCTGGCTTTCGCGACCTGGAGGTCATTGCTGCGGAACGCAGTATTCTGGTTCGTGATGCTCACCGTCCACCCGCTGATAACATTCGCGAAGAATGGGCCGAAAGGTCGAAGGGATCGGGCCTTCGGGCGGGTGGGGTCACAGTCGGGTAACGGCGCCGCGGGGCTCGGCATCGACCATGGCGTCCCCGAGCCCCGCTCCAGCCCTGCCGGCGGCCTATTCCTCACCCAGAGACCGAATCACCACCGGGTAACGAAAAACGCCAGTTTTCTCAACGCACATCTCGCGAAGCTCCCGGGCACGCCAGGCCGCCGTTTTGTGGCTAGGACCCCATAAATTTCGACCTCCCGGGCGCGCTGAGGGCCGTTTTTGTGCCCGGCAGACGGGCGGCAAAGGGTCGGGCAGAGAGCGCTTGCTGGAAGAACGCTAGTACAAGAACCCAAACATCCAGATGGGAACGGAATGCCCGGAGGCGTATTCCAGGTTATCCTTTACAAGGTAACCGACTTTCGCGTCCTTGATCTGCGTGCCTTTTTTGTTCTTACCCCCGACCTCGAAGGTAATCCCGTCGATCTCGAAATCGGATATCTTGGAGGCGGTGGGCTCGCAGACTTGTTTGGTCCAGGCGAGGAAGTTAGTCTCGCGCATATTGCCGTCATCCACAATGCCGTCCTCCGAAAGGGAATATGCAATGTTGCTGTTGCCGAGGTATAGTTTCTCGATCTTGGAGAGCAGGCTGTCGCTGTGGCCGGGCTCCCGAAGGGCATTGAACAAGCCGGAGGCCTCCAGATAACCGATGTAATCAGGAATGGTGTTGCGGCTCAAGGCCAGGTCACGGCCCAAGGTATCGTTGCTGGGCTTGAACGGGACGCTCTTGGCGAGAATGTACATCAGTTTCTTAAGCTTCGCGGAAGCGGCCACGGTCATCTCGGCGTAGTCCGGGATGTCGTCCTCCACAGTAGCCAGGATAGCGTTCTGGAGGCGGATCTCGGCATCCCCCTCCTGGAAGAAGGGATAGAAGCCGATGCGGCAGTACTCCTTGTAGTATTTGAGCGGGCGGTGCTCGCCGTAAGGGAAATCAACCTTGCCTTGGAGCACATCCTCCAAGGTGGAGGGTTTGAGGCTCCAGCCGTTCCGGATATTCAGGAACTCCCGGAAGGACAGGCCGGGCATCTCGTAAGGGATACTGCGGCGGCTGAGGTCGGCCTTATTGCCTTTTTTGAGTGCGAGGAGGCAGCTGCCGGAATACACGACCTGAAGGGTAGGACAATCGTCGTAGATGTTCTTGATCTCGGTGGACCAGCTCTTGTACTTGTGGATCTCGTCTATGTACAGATGCTTGCCGCCCTGGAGGTAGAATGTCCGGGCAAGCTCGTAGAGCGTATGCCCGGCGAAATACATATTGTCGGCCGAGACATAGAGGGTCTCGTCCAGCTTGTCGTATTTTTTGATGTGCTGGAGGATGAGAGTGGACTTGCCCACGCCCTTCTGGCCCATGATGCAGATGAGGCGGCTGTTCCAGTTGATCTTCTCGTGGAAACTGCGGAAATAGCCCATCGGGACCAGCGAGAGCTTGATGCGGAAGGTGTTGTACAGATTCTCCATGGACGGTAATTTTTGCAAATATAACACTTTGCACTGAAAATAGTGCGAGAACTGGAAAAATCTGCACTAAATTCAGTGCAATAGTGCGTGGATTGGATATCAAGTATGACCCAAAACAGCAATACTATCGTTGGCGGGCCGATGTGGAACGAATACGCGACGCAAAATGCGCAAGCGCGGTCTCACTGAGGAATCTTAGGGTAAGATGGTTTGTTCAAACTCAATCATACGGAGTGCAGGTGATACGAGCATTTCCGCTATTCGCATGCCCTGTCTCGTATCCGCTGGCGGCTGTCGCAATAGGTATTCTGTTTGAGACGGTTCCCATTCTATGTCGAAACCGGATGGATGCGGGAACGAAACGGGGCATTCTGGTAATGACTATAGCCGTATTGCTGGCACTTTGGCCACGCAGTAGCTGGGCGCAAAGCTCCCAGGAAACTCTGCGCCTCTAATCGGCATTTAAAATGCAAGAAAAGGACGAATTTGATGTGCTAAAGATTTATCGTCTAGTGCATCTGTACAACCTATTTGAACGAATGAATTGGTAAACCGCACAAACCATGTCCACTGGAGACTCCATTCTGTGCTTGTCCAATAACAATCATACACTAATGCATCGTAATTCCCTGATCCAACCTTTCTCAGATATTCATTTATATTACTCATTGTTGTTGTATCAGATTTTTTTTCACCTATTGTATACGACGAGAGATTACCTAATGTATTTAGAACTGTGCGCCATTGCCGAACAGTAGGCAAAAACCAACCAGTACTATTAGATATGCCAGAAAATGGCATATTAAAATTCTTACATGCTTCAAATGCTTTATGAGTCGTATGTCCATCCGTTAAAATATAATCTAGTTTTTCTTTACCCGTAACGGCTTCATCTAACACCGCGGTGGAATGACCGTTATAATTAGGGAAGTAAGTGTTGTTCTCATCTGTTCCTTGCGTTCCCCATTTATACTGACCAGCACTTTTCAATGAAATGGCTAATGCATGTTTTTTCTTCTCACATATAATGTCGTTGTTCCCTGTCGCTAAGTATGCTATAATTCCTATCATCTTACGATTTGCATTCGTGGTATAAAGGCTGTTTGATTTGGATATTGCCCCATCCGAATAAAGCACATCACCTATCTCCATAGTATAATCAGAACTTATTATATACGCCATTGTTGGTGCTGCAGGTGATATGTCAACATATGTATTGGGCATTGACAATGCTGGTACAGACCCACTCCATGCATTAGTTTTTGAGCCATCATCTGCTGCAGTTCTTGATGTTCCGCCTAAAGCCGTTGCCAAAGCGGATATCGTTGTTGCTGAGGTTGAACCAGATTTTGCTATATAGTAATAGGTTGTTGTTGATGCTTGGAAATAGGGTTCCGCCGTTGGGCTGAATATTGAAGAATTGGAAACGCTGACCAATTCATCATACCACTTATAGTTTGCATCAGCAACTGCCGATGGGGCCGATATATGATATTGCGTTTTCTGAACATCAGTTTTCGTTGAAAGAACAAAACCTGCCAATACCATCTTATGCCCCATCGTGAAAGATTTTGTGGCGGCGCCAGTGGCCTTAGCAACCTGAAGATCTGAGGATTGGATACCTGCACTCTGGTCCGTTACTACGGTCCACCCGCTGATAACATTCGCGAAGAATGGGCCGAAAGGCCGAAGGGATCGGGCCTTCGGCCGGATGGGGTCACAATCGGGTAACGGCGCTGCGCCGCCCGGCCATCGCGGCCACGCCGTGAAAACCCATCCCGGCCCCGCCGAAGGCCCATTCTTCCCGCCCCGCCCGAATCACCACCGGGTAACGAACCCCCGCCGGTTCCCCGGTGTCGCCGCCCCGTCGCCAGCGCCGCGGACCTGCCGGGCACAAAATGGTGGCCGTGGAGCAATGCGCGCAATCGGCCGCGTTTCATTTCGGCTCAAATTCTTTCGAAAAATTGATATTTACGGCTCAAATTTCTGGGAAATGAGCCGTATTATTATTAATTTTGAGCCGAAAAGTTAAAATCCATGACAAGAGAAACCGAAATTCTACAGTACCTGCACTACCATCCCGGCTCCTCCCGGAGCGAAATTGAGGCCGGTATGAATATGAAGGAAAGTCCTGCTACAGTGAAGCGTATCCTCGCCTCCTTGGTGGAGAGCAAAGGTGCTATCGTAACCGGTCAAGGCCGCGCCACGCGTTATAGCGTATCCCCGCAGGCACACGTGACAATGGAACTGAACATTGACACCTACTTCGAGAAGGAGATGGATGAGCGGGAAGTTCAAACCAGTTTCAATTTCGAACTCATCAACGAGATCCTGCCCCAAGTTGAGCTGTTCACTGAGGAAGAAAAAAAACTGCTGGCCGACCTGCAGGCCCAGTTCACAAAGAATCTGGAAGACATCACTCCCACGGAATACCGCAAGGAGATGGAGCGCCTGGGTATTGATCTCAGCTGGAAATCCTCCCAAATTGAAGGTAATACCTACTCCCTGCTTGAGACCGAAAAGCTCCTGAAAGAAAAGCAGACAGCCTCCGGTAAGACCAAAGAGGAAGCCGTGATGCTACTTAACCATAAAGATGCCCTGGATTTCATTCTGGCAGAGCCCGAGTACCTGCAGGAGATCTCCACCCGACGCATTGAGGAACTGCACACGCTTTTGGTTAAGGAATTGGACGTGGACAAAGGCATCCGCAAGCGTCGCGTAGGCGTGACCGGCACCAACTACCGGCCGTTGGACAATGAGCACCAAATCAGGGTGGCCCTGGAAGATACCTGCCACCTCATTAACGGAAAAGCAAACATCTTCGAGAAGGCTCTGCTCGCCCTGGTATTGCTCTCCTACATCCAGGCCTTTGCCGATGGCAACAAGCGCACTGCCCGTATTACCAGCAACGCCATCCTCATTGCCAACCGATACTGCCCGATTTCCTTCCGGACGGTTGATTCCGTGGACTACAAAAAGGCGATGCTTATCTTCTACGAGCAGAATAACATTTCCGCCTTCAAGAAGATATTTATCGATCAATTCGCCTTCGCCGTTCAAACATATTTTTAAGGGAAGAACGCGCCTCGCCCGAGGCGGCGCTAATGTACGCATCGTCGTCACGACGCAGTGATCGTCGTCGGGGAACAGCCCCCGACGACGCCGGCTGATTTAATCCTCCAGCGGACAGACGGTGATGATGATATAGCCGGTACTGTTGTTGCCCGTTTCCGTACCTGAACCGGTCAAACTGCCCGTCGGAGAAGGGAAAGTCTGATTGCCTGCTGCCAGGACCATGCTGTCCGTGTGGTAGCAGCCGCTGAAACCGGTGAAATAGTAGGTGTTGTCGTAGCGCTCTTTGTTTGTCCCCGTTTTGTGTACAATACTGCTCTCGCTGGTTGATGATGACTGGTTGATAGCGGAACAACCTGCATAGCCAGAGAGGAAGCCGGAACCGCCGCCGCCCGCGGAATGGAGTCCCGATGCTCCGCCATACCAGCCACCACCGCCCGGTCCCTGCGTTTGAATAGTGTACCCGGAACCTGTGCCGCCTGAAGAAGCGGAATAGATGGCACGCCCAAATCTACCTCTCACGGCAACAAATTCCACGTTATTGCCCTGGAACCATGTCGGATCGAAACCTGCTGGAAAGTTAACTGGAGTGCAAGTTCCGCCACTCGTTTGTTTTCCTCCCGTTGTCACGCAATACCCCCAGATTCCATTTTGTGGCTGTTTGGACTTGTCGTGGTTTACCACTTCGCCTGTTCCCCCCGTCAAACCACCTCCGTGGCCTCCATCTCCATCTCCGTACCATTGGCGTCGAGCGCAGGCCCCGCCACCTCCTCCGGCCACAATAATCCTCGATTTCAGGCCGTTGAATTCATACCATTCGCCGCCAACCACTCTTACATCCGTCGCTCCGCCTCCGGCATCGCTTACCGACCCTATAGCCCCACCGTTGTATGAATTGGCATCGTAAGAATCGTTAGGGGCATTATATGGGACATTGCCACCAGTATAAAGATATAATGTAGCATTGCTAGAAAGACGAATATAACCTTTTGTATATCCACCTTTCCCACCATAGAAATAGGCGCGCTCAACAAAAGGTGAGGTGGAGCCATCTAGCCGTCGTCCCACGCTGCCCCAGCACTCCATTTTATAAATCGTATTGGCCTTGGCTGAAAACGACTGCTGGGCAGTA
>JAEEGG010016087.1_pt1 | contig 15584 bp, 5 predicted proteins | sample 9134161 | NCBI WGS metagenome assembly JAEEGG01 (sample SAMN16246543, study PRJNA631951) | gut metagenome | biome: gut microbiome; feature: rumen; material: CR-attached | host: Bos | place: Iran: Karaj | collected 2018-10
GCAGCCACGGCGGCAAACATCGTGTAGTCGCCCGCTTCCTTCACGTTCACGGTCCATTCGAGCCAATCGCCTTCGCTGTTGTAGCCCACGATAACGCCGGTCGCCTTCTTGTAGAGGTCAACGCCGGAGTCCTTGCGGTAGTCGCTGTCGCCGTGGTTTTCAGAGTCGTCGCCATAAGACTGGTTGCTCGTGCCGTCGTCGTTGACGCCCTTGCCTGGGATATCGAAATCCTCGGCTTCGACCTTGCCCGGAATATCAATCGGTTGCCCCTTGAACGGGAGCTGCGGTTCGGGTTCAATCGGCGTGAAGGTCACATCGTTCTGGCCCTTGTTGAGGTTTTGCGCGAAGTATTCTTCGAGCCAAGTCATTGCGGCACGCTTTCTGCCATCCTTTTCGATAATACCGGTATTGGCAGCCCAGGTGGAACCGTTGATGTAGCCCCAAATGGTGATGCCCGCGACCCACGGAGTTTCCCACATGAAGGGGACCTGGTTGGCATAATCATTCTTTTGCCTGTTGTCATCAGCTTCGCCGATATCGTATTCCGAAACGAGGAGCGGGAGGCCCGTCTCGTTATGAATGCGGGTCATCTTGCTTTCGAAATCAGACTTGCTCATGCCCTTGCAGTCGTGAGCCTGCTGGCCGTAAGCATCCACCGGCGCGCCGTTCCTGACGATGGTCTGCACAAGTTCGATACCTTCGTTCATCTGCCAGGAGAGCGTGTTATAGTCGTTATAGATAAGCACGGCCTTCGGCCAACGTTCACGAGCCATCTTGAAAGCGGTCGTGATAAAGTCGTACTGGTGCTTGCCATTTACAACACGGTCGCCACCGAGGGCTTCGATAATGTAGGAGCCACCGCATTCGGTATCGTCGGTGCTGCGGCCTTCGGCACCGGCAGCCGGCTTACCGTAACCGGAGTGGTAGTTGTCACCGGCCCAGATAGCTTCGTTCACCACGTCGATGTATTCGAGGTCCGGGAACTTGGCCGCAACGGCATCGAACCATTCCGTAATATATTTCTTGGTGAGTTCTACGGTAATGCCCGGATTCTTCTTTTTGCAGAGGAAGTTCGGGTACTGGGAACCCCAAACAAGAGCGTGGAACTTGAAGTGGCGTTCGCCCGGTTTTTCCTTGGCCCACTTGTAAGCACCTTCGCACTTGTCGTAGTTGTCCCAAGCAAATTTGCTAGTACCACTGTTGCCGTTAGAAAGGGAGTGAATAGAACCCCACTTACAACCGTTTTCGGGAGTAATCTGGTTCCAGTAAGTGCCCATGTCGCTACGAATCTGGCCGCCTGTAGTAATATTGCCCAAAAATTTTGCACCGCCATCAGCGAGGGCGGCATTAGCTACAGAAACAAAACCAGCAATTGCAACAATTGCTAAAGAAAGCTTTTTCATAAACCTAATCCTCATACACGGTTAATACCCATAACCATTCTAAACATATCCTCTTTTTGTGAATATGCTTAAAAAAAACAAATACATATTATTGATAAAAAGTCCAAAATGGAATATTTTGGATTGGAAACAGTTTGTTTTTTGAATGCAAAAAGTACGTCATGCGGGCGGGGCCCCAGCTCAGAGTTGCGAAGGCCGCACGGGCCCCTCCCTGCACCCTCCCCATCCTTGGCCGACGCCTCCATTCTCACGACGAACAATAGTTATCCTCAAATTATTTGACTATTTATCTCGCGTTGTTCAAACCTATGTACAATAGAGTCTATAAATTTTGATTTTATTTCTATTAGCCTCTAAAAACAAATGATGCAGAGAAACATTTAGGTTTATTTGATGCGGTGACCGGTGAGGTCAAAACGGAGGCCGTTTTTCTCGACAAAGAGTTTGTTGTCTTTGACACGCAGGCGTGCCGCAGCGGGCGCCGTAGTGGGCATAACGCGAGTCGCATGGAGCCCAGTGGTCTGTTCGCACTTGTCGCCTTCGCAGAATTCGAGCCAGTCGATGTTCACGTAATTGCCGACAATGAGCATTTTAAGCACATGTTCGCCAGCGGAAAGCTCGCCCACCTTAGCCTGGACAGCACTGTAACTCGACCAGTCCTCGCCCTGTGTGGCGATAATGGTATCGGAAACAGCCTTGTCGTCAATGAATAACTGCACACCGGCATTCTCCGAGGCGGTCGCCATTTGCACTTCGACAGAATAGGTCGCAGCCTTTGCCACATTGACCGTGTATTCGAGCCATTCGCCAGCATTCGTGTGGCCAACAGCATGGCCTTTGGACGCATCGGCGGAATCGAGCACGACGATATCCACGGCATCTTTGCGGTAGAAGCCACCTTCGTTATCGGAACTTTTGTCGTAGAACGAGACGCGATTGCCACCGATGTCATAATTTTCAGCTTCGATTTTTCCGGGGATAGTTGCAGCCTTACCTGCAATCGCTTTTCCGTCCGCATCAAAGCCGCCAAACGGATCTTGTTTAGGAGGGTTCGTTTCGACCGTATCCGACCACGAAAGCTGCATGCGATCGACGCCAGACTGGTTCACGATTACGAGCTTGGTGTTTGTACCTTCGCCATCGCGCTTGGTCATGCTGTACCAGTCACCATCGCGCAGCCCCGGCCAGTAGAAACTACCCATCTGCCAATCACGCAATTGCTCCGACATGCCGCGAATATAAGCCGTGAAATAGTTGTTAGGCGGCTTATTGTAATCCATGTAGTCGTAATGCACGCCGTTCTTTTCGCCGGGACTCATTGCGCCGCCCCATTCCGTGCAAACAGTACGTTCGATATATTTGCCCACCTTGCCAGCGAAACTCCCCTTCCAGCCTTGTTCGGTAGTAATGCTCATGTTCCAGAACGTGTATTCGTGAACAGCAAAGAGGCAGCCCTCGAAACGCGAATCATCGGCAATGTCCGGAACGTTCCATGCAAGACCCGAGCCATCAAGAAGAATATGGTCGCGTGGAACATCCGGGAATCTCTTGAGCCAATCTGCATATAGATTACGCAATTCGGTCTTGTTGTACATGTGCGGTTCGTTGAAAATCTCGAAATAGGCATTCGGATGGTCGCCATACTTTTTCACGACGGTTTCCCACATTTTCCACCAGTCATTCATGTTCTTGGGTCCCGCAGGCTGGGCGGGGCCCCAGTAGCACAGAACCACACGACCGTGTTCGAGAGCCGCGTCGATAATGCCGGAATAAGAATTCAAGAATGTGAGGACGGTAGGTTCGTTCACAGGCAGACGAACACTGTTTATGCCTAGCACTTCCTGGAATTGCGACATGATGCGGTCAGCAGTGGCATGCGCCGACTCATAAGTGTCCGAAAGACTCATGCCCGAAAGCACAAGAACGCCCGAGACGAAGTTATCGCGCTTGTCTGCCCAGTTCACGCCGCGGAACTGATTTGTGATTGCAAATAAATTTGCAGAGAGAATGAATACTAAAATGAGTACTCTAAAATTAATCATAGCCTCGCTCCGTTTTTAACCCAACTATAAAGATACGATCGGGTTCACAAAAAAAAGCGTGCTGTAATTAAAGTTGTTTTGTCAATTTATCAATAGGAAAAAAGCCCAAGACTACGAGAGCCTTGGGCTTAGAGTGAGGAGGAAAAATGCGATATCAAGACTTAACTGGGTGGGGCTAAAGCCCCATGACGAAGGAGTTAATGAACGGTGAGTTTCATGGTCTTTTGCTGGGAACCGCTCTTGACGATGGCGAAGTACATGCCCGGTGCAAGCGGAGATGACTTGCCGAATTCGGCGAGGCCTTCGCCGTGGCCGCGTTGCGAGCCGATAAACTTGCCATTGACGCCAACGAGGTGTACGACAAAGTCACTGGATGCAGGCGCGGTCACCATCAATGCGATAGATGCATGAGAATACGGGACACGGCTTACGGAAAGCGGGCTCGTGCGGATTTCTGGCATTGCAATGGTCATGGCATCCGATGCGAGGCTGAACCAGTCAACGTTTGCGAGGTACGTGTCATCGCCGGAATACGTAAACGTGAGCTTTTGCTTGCCCGCCGGGAGCGTCACCTTCGCCGTAGCTTCGTACCAGTCGTTCCAACCTTTGGACTTTGCGGGATCGACGCTGAGCGTTCCGAGAATCTTGCCTGCGGAATCGGTAACAGTGATAACACTTTCCTTTTCGGAACCCGTTGCAACGCGGCCCGTCAAGACATAGGCTCCCGCCGTCGAAATGTTCACGTAATACTGAGTCCAGTCGCCGTCATTAATCCAGCCGATGTTCGGAGTGCCAAGAGAATCCTCTTCAATCTGCACACCGTCCATAGCCACATAGTTTTCGGCTTCAATCTTGCCCGGCATTTCCAGTGGTTCAAACGGAGCATTCGTCACTTTCAAATTGCCATCGAATTCATAGGTCTTGCCCGCCACCGTTGCGGTAGAGAACTTGTTCGTACCCGAGGTAACATTTAGCGTGCTGCCTACGAGGGACTTGATGGCAACGTAAGTGAGCTTGCCGCCCTTCCAAGCCATGGAATCGATTTCGAAACCGCCACGGGCGCGGATGCCCTTGACAGAGCCGTCCTTCCACTGCGAAGGGAGAGCCGGCAGCAGGTTGATTCTGTTGTTATGGCTCTGCATGAGCATTTCGTTCACGCCGGAAACAGCACCGAAGTTTCCGTCAATCTGGAACGGCGGATGCGCATCGAACAAATTATTATAAGTCTTGCTCGGCGTGAGAAGCATACGAATCATTCTGTAAGCGTGGTCGCCATCGTGCATACGAGCCCAGAAATTGATTTTCCAAGCCAAAGACCAACCGGTAGCATCGTCGCCGCGCTGCTGCAGCGTAACGCCAGCACCCTTGATCAAGTCCGGAGTTTCTTCCGGGGTAATTTGAGCGCTCGGGAAAAGGCCGTACAAATGCGAAATGTGACGGTTCTTGTTATTGGGATCGTCCCAGTCCTGGAGCCATTCGGTAATTTGTCCATACTTGCCGGTCTTTGTCGGCGGAAGGCGCTTGACAGTCGCTTCCATCTTGGCGCGAACATCTTCATCGACGCCGAGAATCTTGGACGCTTCAATCGTGTAATTCAGCACATCGCGGATAATCTGATTGTCCATCGTCGGGCCAAAGCAAACGTTAATTCCACCATGGTCGTTTTCCGGAGAATCGCTCGGAGCGGTCACCAAATACTTGTTCCCCGTAGTCGGTTCTTCCACAAGGCTATTCACAAAGAAGAGCGCAGCCCCCTTCATCGTCGGATAAACATCCTTGAGGTATTCCTTGTCCGTCGGGTTGTAGAGGAAATGTTCCCAAAGATGCGTGCTGAGCCAGCCAGCGCCAGACGGCCAAAGGCCCCAGGCTCCGTCAATCGGAGCAGAACGGTTCCAAAGGTCGGTATTGTGATGTTCCACCCAGCCTTCGTTTACGCCCCAGTGCACCTTGGCGGTCTTTTCGCCCTGCGGCACCATGGATTTGATTTTGTCAATGAGCGGCCATACGCATTCTTCGAGGTTGCCGGATTCTGCCGGCCAGTAGTTCATTTCAAGGTTGATGTTGGTGGTATATTTGCTGCCCCAAATCGGGTTCGTGTCCTTGTTCCAAATGCCCTGCAAGTTGGCGGGCTGGCCACCCTTACGAGAACTTGCGATGAGCAAATAACGGCCATACTGGTAATGGAGTTCCACGAGAGAGGGGTCGTTTGTGGAATTGAAGTTTTTCACGCGGGTGGAAGTGATGTCGCCAGCGCTCTTGTCCGCCGGGCCCAAGTCCAACTTGACGCGGTTAAAAATCGTCTGGTAATCCTTCAAGTGGTCTTTCAAGATATCTTCATAAGACTTTTTCGCCACTTTCGCCATGATGCCCTCGGCAATGGCACCCGGATCACCGCTCACGTCATTATACGATTTGAAGTTCGTCGCTGTCGTGAGGATAAGTGTTGCGCTGTTCGCACCCTGCACGTTGATATTCCCGTTCGAAACAGAAACCGTGCCGCCATCGGCAATCACGTTCAAGCGATTCTGGAACTTGATGGAGTTGACGGTCACATCGTAAATGAGCGTATTGCCGCTAGAAGTCATGCGGTTCGTGCGGTGCGGAGTCGTCATCGTCGCGCCAAAGCTTACCGAACCGCTCTTGTCAGCAGACAAATGAACGACAATCACATGGTCAGGATAGCTTGCGAAATATTCACGGGTATGTTTGACACCGCTATGTGTATAAGTTGTCTTTGCAATAGCGGTTTTGAGGTCGAGTTCACGGCGATAATTCGTCGCCCCGTTATGGGACGTTGTAATCACGAGATCGCCAACCGGTTGGAAACTTGCAGGACCAGGACCAATCATGTACTGATTGACGATAGATTCTGCGGTTCTGTAATCACCACGGAACATGGCGTCACGGGCATCTTTCAGATGGTTTGCAGCGCCCTGCTTGTTGTTGTCGCCTGGGCCTCCCGACCAAACGGTACTTTCGTTGAGGCCAATGTAATCCTTGGTGACACCACCATAGATAAGGCCACCCATGTAACCGTTACCAATCGGGAGCGCGTTCGTAAATTCGGAACCGGCATCGCCGTTGTACCAAAGTAACAGCGGATTATCCGTCGTTGCGGCGACATTCGAAAAACCGATGGCACACACCACCGCTGCAGAGCTAAAAATGCGACCTGCAACAGATTTTTTTGTTCTAAACATAGTATTCTCCTCAAAACCAAAAAAGCGCCGTTTTCATGAATCCTATTGAGTTTTACGAACTCTCCAAGACGACTTTTTTCCTTATAAAAAATACCCCTCGGAGAGGGGTTTTCATATAGCTAAAAAATTCTTCTCATTGATTTTTTATCAATACATTCTCTATTAAAAAATCACTGGATCCTTCCCCTTTCAGGGTCAGGATGACGGTTCCGAGGAAGACAAAAAAGTCATCGCGGGGTGCGTTGTGGAGCACCTCGCGATGACAATTCTTCATTCCAATATTTTACTTCTTGACGGTGATGCGGAAGGCTTGGCCACCGTTCTTAGACTTCACGATATACACGCCGGAGTTCTTGACGATTTGAGCGGTCATCGCATGGAGATCTTCAACACCGCGAGTCGCGAAGGCGCCAACCATCTTGCCCTGGGCATCAAAGACGTTATAGTTCTTTTCGGCGACAACAAGGTCACGAATCTTGCCCGGAAGAGCGGTCGGATTTTCCGTATCCACATTTGCACCTTCGGTGACATCCTTCTTCGGCTGATTTTCATAAATCTTGTTCATTTCGTCACTGCCATACTTTGCAGGCGGAATGTCCTTGTTCCAGCCAAAGTTCTTGAAGCCAAGGAGAGAGTATTCCGTCGGGTCGTTCAACTGCTTACGAACCGGAGCAATGCGGAATGCATGAGTGTATTCACGGTTTGCAGGCAAGCGGTATTGACTGAGCGGTTCAGCACCCCAGGAGTTGATGCCACCGACACCCATCTGGTGTAAATCCACTCGGAGTGTAATATCCTTATCGCGCTTGAGTTCCCACGGGAGCTTCACGTTGGTGAGCTGTTCCGGTGTGTAGTGCTGAGCACTGAATTCCATACGCGGATTACCCACAATCATGAGGCCCTTGCCCGTCTTTTCGTTCGTGAGAGTGGCCCACTTCACATCCGTGCGCTGGCCCGTTTCGCCAATTTCCATGTACATGACCGTCATAGAATCAGCATACGTCGAATAGAGTCCCATGAAGCTTCCACGATTACGTCCCATGTAGTTTTCATCTGGGCCACGACCAAAGTAACGGACCTTTTCGTAACCGCCCGGCACCGTAAAGAGCGTACCCACATTCGGGATATAACTCTTGGAACCATCCGGATTGAACGTGTAATTCACAACAATATCGCCGCTGCCATAAACAGTGTATGTCAACTTCATCTTTGAGCTGCCCACATCCGGGAAGCTAAAGTTGAACGTCACCTGCGTTTCTTGAGCAGAAATTTCCTTGACTTCAGAAGTCACATTGCGCTTCTTGCTCGCATTGCGCCATTCGCCATGGCCGCGTTCCATATTGAAGCCCTTATCATTATCAATCGGGGCGCGCCAGAAGTTCGGAATACCGCCATTCTTGATAATCGTATCGCCACCGAGAACGTAGCTTGCAAGCGTTCCAGCCCTTTCATCGAACTTGATGGTGAAATCCTTGCCTTCGATGGTGAGGCCGTTGCTCTTATTGACCTTAGCCGTTTCCATGGAACTGATATCAATTTCGGTGGACCAGAGCTGACCCAAATCGATACCGAACTGTTCGTGGCCGATGCTATAACCGGCATTTGCCCAGAGTTCATCCTTTTTCAAGCGGAAATCAATATCCAGGTGGTATTCTGCACCAACAGACGGTTCAATTTTCGGCATGTCGATAGTCACGGTCTTCTTTTCGTTCGGACCGATGTTCATCTGAGAACCATCAATCTTGCCTTTGTGAATGACCTTACCATTTTCACGAATTTCCCAGAAGGCATCGAGGAAGTCGCCAAGGTTCTTGTAGAGGTAACGGCTCTGGATTTCAATCTTACCCTTGGCCGCATCGACATTCTTTACGCGCACCTGGCTATACTGGTATTTGACTTCCCACATTTCCGGCTGAATCTTTCTGTCTGGGAACACAAGGCCGTTTGCGCAGAAGTTATCGTCGTTCTGCCAGTCGCCCCACATGCCGCCGAACTCGAAGAACGGAGTGCCCTTGTGGCGAAGGCCCTGGTCGATGAAGTCCCAAATGAATCCACCGAAAGCACGCGGGTTGCCGTAGAAGGCATCCATGTATTCCTGCAAATCGCCCACGGAGTTACCCATAGCGTGTTCGTATTCGCACAGCATAATCGGCTTGTTGGCATCTCTGTAGTTTTGAATTGCATCCGGACCAAAGTACATCCAGCTGTTCACATCGGCGTTATTCCAGTCGCCTTCGTAATGGACAAAGCGGGTGGAGTCAATTTCGTGGGCACGCTGGCGTTCGGAGGCGAATACGTTACCGTTACCGGCTTCGTTACCGAGCGACCACAAGATAATGCAGGGGTGGTTCTTGTCGCGCTGTACCATGGAATTCATGCGATCGACAGCCGGAGCGCGCCAGTCATCACTGTTCTTCGGCAAATTGTTGTTGGCGCCATGGCTTTCGACGTTCGCCTCGTCAATCACGTAAATACCATACTTGTCGCAAAGATCGTACATCACCGGATTGTTCGGGTAGTGCGACATGCGGAGAGCGTTAATGTTAAAGCGCTTCATGAGAATCACGTCTTTTTCCATGCGTTCGTATGTCACCGCGCGGCCATTATCCGGATCGAGTTCGTGGCGGTCAACACCGTGGAACTTCACCGGCATGCCGTTCACGAGCAAACGCGGAGCGCCGTTTTCTTTCTTGATTTCAATCTTTCTAAAGCCAACCTTGTTACTTTCAACCTGGATAATCTTGCCGGACCCGTCCTTGAACGTGAGCACTGCGGAATAGAGGTCCGGAGTTTCGGCAGACCAGCGCTTCGGAGAAGAAAGCGGGAGATCGAAATGCACGCTCTTTTCACCAGCAGCACCAATGCCAGAAACCCTCTGGGCAGAGGGCTTGATGACTTCGGCACCGGAAGCATCGTACAAGGAAAGCTCGACAGTGTATTCGCCAGACTGCTTACCTGTAGAATTATAGACCCAAACGGTCGTCTTCAAGAGACCGTCCTTGTAATTGTTCGTAAGGGTGGCATCAATCTGGAAATCCTGAATGTGGACTTCGGGAACCGCGTAAATATAGACATCACGCATAATGCCGGAAAGACGGATAAAGTCCTGGTCTTCGAGCCAGGAGCCGTCGCACCAGCGGAACACCTGCACAGAGATGTTATTTTCACCCTTGCGGAGGTACTTGTTGATATCGAATTCGTGGCCAGTGAACGTGTCTTCGCTATAGCCAACGTAATTGCCGTTCACCCATACGTAATAAGCGGATTCAACGCCTTCAAAGTGCAAACGGATGCGCTTGCCATCCCATTTTTCGGGAACTGTAAAGTTACGGCGGTAATGGCCCACCGGGTTAAAATCAGTCGGTGCATACGGGGGAGAAACACGGTTATTCTGGGACCACGGATAAACAACGTTCGTGTAAATCGGATGGTCATACCCCAAAAGCTGCCAGGAACTCGGGACCTTGATTTTGTCCCACTTGGACACATCGTAATTGTCCTTATAGAAATCGTTATTGCGCTGGCTCGGTTTTTCGACGTGGAAGAACCTCCACTCGCCCGTAAGCGTCTGATACCATTCCGAAGCATGACGGTCACCCTTCACGGCTTCTTCGACTGTCGTATAAGGCATCGAAGTCACATGCGGGTTTAACCTGTTCACGCCAAAGATTCTCGGTTTGCCATTCCACTCATCATTGGGCTGGGCAAACGAAAAAACAGCCGACACAAGGCCAGCAGCCAAAACCAAAGACAAACTAGAACCAAAGTTCATAAGTCCTCCCTTATCGTATTCCTGCATAAAAAATACCCCAAAAAACGGGGGTTTTTGCATTTGCTAAGCAAGGTTTCATGGACACTTTATCCAAGTGTCCAAATTGGAATAATAGGGATTTTGGCTTTTTCCGAGAATCACAGCATCATTTCATCTGCACTCGATGATTCAAACGCAGCGCTTTGCAGCGAAGGATATACACACCCGACGCGAATCCCGCCTCCTTGAGAGACCTTTTAATGAACTGCATATCGGTATTATACAATGAAATATGCCCCAGGAACGAGCCTAACACATTGAAAACCTGAACAGAAAAACTTTGCTTGCCCACGAGATTGTTCTTTTTCAAAGAGTTGTCTTCATAAACCTTTTGGATGGGGCGAATACTAGAAATCCAATGAGCCGTCAATTGAACGTCATTGGTCATATTATAGCCGTACAAAACAAGATTTTTTTGAGGGTTCGAATCATATTCACTCATCCAGCCCGAAAAAACAAATCCCGACTTTTGAGGTTGAGGAACTTCAACACGGTCCAAAAATTTGATTGATTTGGGAGAAGCCTTTTTATCCTTGAATTCACCGCCATTGAGCACATACGAAACCGCATGAGATTTGGTCATCATTTTTTTAAGCCACGCTTCACGCGAGGTAAACCATTCTTTTGCGACACGAGAATCATACACCACAGGGTTGTAACTAAAAAGATTCCAGCGCACAAGATCACAATAACGGGCGTTAACAATTTGCACACCCAAAGCATCGTCCAAGCCCTTCAATTTCTTTTCAAGAGAGCTCCAAAGAATCGGAGCGATACTATCGTATAAAGCTTTGTACGCTTTTGCAAAGCTTCGGTTAGCGCTTTTGAACATCGAGGCCGCATACATACGATCTTCGTTGTGCTGCATCGCCCACATATCCTCTCGCATATAATTCGTATCAAAGTCCCAATTTGTCAGCATCTGGATTTTTGAACTTTTTGTAGTATCGTATTTCGACATGAATATATTTGATCCAGCCGCATCCAACGTTCCTAAAAAGTCATGCACCAAAAGCCAGCGCGCAAAGCTCTTGACATCAATGTATTTATCATAAGCGCCGTAGCCGACATGCCATTCTAACACATCGACATAATTTTTTATATAGGAAATTTGTTCTTTCGAAATCTTGTCGTCATCGGGGTACTTAAAAGTGTATTTTTGATTGTAAACCGAAGTTTCAAACAAGACATCTTCATTCCACCAATACGCATCGCGTTCGATGATATACCCGTCTTTGGACACATCAACCCTTGACTCGTTGCGATTTACCGCTTCCATAAGCAGATACAACCCGCGATAGTCGTTATTGATGACAACATTGACAATGCTGTACTTAGGGGTCCAAGGCACACCGACAATATCGCAAACCCAGAACCCTATGATCGTATTAAGCGTTGTCGCATCCTTGTGTAGAATCCATTCCTTGTCTCGAAAAGAATTTCCGCTGCGAGAAATCAACGGAGCCAGCAAATCCGCCTTTTTCTGCAATTTAAGTTTATACGAAGACTTTCCCTCCAAGTCGACGCTCGTATTTCCGCGCAGCTTTATCGTCAAGCCGCTGGCCCCTTTTTCGTAGTCGCCGCTTTCATAGACCAGAGTACCGGTGCTATCGATAATTTGCATTGACGCAGGAACCTTCGTCGCATTGGTAATTCCACGGCCATAATCCCTAGTGGGCGGATAAGCGTATTCGGCGCTAGGTTCTTCTCCATTAACCGTGTTGATTTTTACTATAGGCAAACCCGTATACGCAACAACAAAGACATCAGAAGGCTCAGTTATACCTTCAGAAGACGAAGCAACACAGAAATAGAAACGAATCCCCTTTTCTGGAAAAGAAGCAGAAACAAAATTGCGCGAAGTTTCCCCCTCAATGAGTATACCCGTTCTAATAGAATTAGAGGTGCTTTTATACCACTGATACGAGATTTCACCTTCTAGGGGTACATCACAGGTGAGTTCTACCGGCTCTCCATGTTCCGAAAGGCGAACAATTCCATGCAGAGGTTCTAATCCAGAAGAATCTTCTGAACCGGATTGCGCAAAAACAATTCCTATGGCGACAAGCCATACGAAAAATCCTGAAAGAAATTGTTTTTCCACACACTCCTCCTACTCAAGGAATCGGACAACTACAGGCCCAATCCTTCCCTCATTAATTAATATAGAAAAAAAGACCCCGATCTGCTGTGACCGGGGCAACAATAAAGAAGGATGATATGCCAATTATTACTTCACAAGTACGCGGAAGGTCTTGGAATGGCCAACGCCACGTACCATATAGACACCCGGAACATAGCCAGCCGAACGAATGGACTTCGCAAGGCTCTGGCCCTTGGCCTCGACGTAGCCAAGATGCTTGCCGGTCATGCTAAAGACCGAGTAAGACTTTTCGGCAATCGGAAGTTCCACGCGGGTCGCACGGATACCGACGTTGTCGTCGCATTGAGAATCCTTGCAGAACTTGATCCAGTCGATGTTCACGAAGTTGCCGGAAATTTTCATCTTGAGCACATGTTCGCCCTTCGCGATTTCCTTCGTGGTCGCAGTGACCGTCGAATAGGTGGACCAATCTTCGCCCTTTTCGGCCTTGATGACATCGGTGATTTCCTTGTCGTCAATGAAGAACTGGACGCCCACATCTTCCGAAGCGGTAGCCATGTTCAACTGAACCGTGTATTCGGCAGCGGCTTCGTTATTGATGGTGTATTCGACCCATTCGCCGTCTTCGGTGTAACCAAGTGCATAGCCCTTCGAAGCGTCAGCCGAATCAATCTGGACGATATCGACTTCGTCTTCGCGATAGGCGCCGCCCTTGTTTTCCTTATCGTTGTCGTAGAAAGCCTTGTTGTGGCCGCCTTCATCGTAATCTTCAGCTTCAATCTTGCCCGGAATCGTGGCAGCCTTGCCCTTGTAAGGCGTCTGCGGAATGGCGGACTTTTCGCTTTCCATGTACCAGTAGTCAAAATCGAAACCGCCCTGCTTGACGACGAAGAACAAGTCTTCAACACCAGCGGCATCCTTCAAGTCGAAAATCGTTTCTTGCCAGCTGGAAGTCTTCGGCACATCCATAGTCGCAAGCAACGTCCCATTTTCGGACTTCGCATGGAGTTCAAGCTTACCGCCATTGCCCTTCGTGCAAATGATGATGCGGTCAGCGCCATCGCCCATATCCACGGAGCGAACCTTCGTATAGAAGTTGTTGCCCATGTTGGTCAGATAGACGTTGTCGCCCTGCTTTGCCACATGCTTGATAATGGTGTAACCACCGCTCTTGTCCACATTGATGCCGCCCACCCAAGACTTGGTTTCGGCTTCGACACGTTCGAACGGGTCGAGATTCTTGATGGGCTTCTTGACACCGTCATTAGTCGATTTGATGGTCGGGATGGTGCCATCGGCATTCCAGGTAAATTCTTCGACCGCAGTAGAACGGCTGTAACCACCGCCACTCACGTTCTTCTGGTTGTGATAGAAGAAGAAGCTGCGTCCCTTGAAGTCGATGAGACCGGAGTGGTTCGTGAACGCCGTGTTGTTCCCCTGATCCATGATGACGCCACCCCATTTCCACGGGCCCGTCGGAGAATCACTCGTCGAATACGAAATCTTTTCGGGAACGCCATGGGAAGCGTAAATCATGTAATACTTATTGTTGCGTTTGTGAATCCACGGACCTTCGGTATAGACAGATTTTCCGTTCGGCGAAAAGCCGCGGCTCATGTCAGTAACCTGAATCTGGCCGTCAAACTCAGTCATGTTTTCCTTGAGCTTGGCATAGTAAAGCTTCGGGTTGCCCCAGTAGAGCCAAGCTTGTCCGTCATCGTCAATCCATACAGTCGGGTCGATGTAGTCCCAGTTCGGACCAGCGAGATGCTGACCGTTACGTGCATCCTTGAACGGACCTTGCGGCTTGTCGGCCACGGCAACGTTAATAGCACGACCACCGCGAGTCGATTCAACGGTCACGTAATAGTAATACTTGCCGTTACGGCGGATGACTTGAGCCGCCCAGTCGCCGTTCTTCTTCGCATTTCCGCCGAAGCTTTCATTTGAAAGAATGAGTTCTCCCATGTCGGTCCAGTTCACCATATCGGTGGTGCAAGAAACACGCCAACCGTGCATGGTAAAGAAGGAACCGCCTTCGTCGTTACCGGTATAGACGCAGACCGTATCACCGAACACGACCGGAGCCGGGTCTGGCGAATAGTACGTCTGGATGATTGGGTTTTCTGCAAATGCGCTCACGGCAAATCCAAGCCCAAACGCAATCGGCAATACTTTATTCAACTTCATATTACACTCCTTATCCCCGTTTTTACTTTACATGAACCATTTTGCCAAACGCCTTGTTTATGCTTTGAACAAAATAAACTCCAGATTTAAAGTTCTTGGCATGCATCTGCTGGAGCACGGAATTCGTCGTCGGCACGCCCATCAAGCGAATTGTCCCAACACGATGGCCACGGATATCAAAGACGTTCAGCGTAGAGCTACGAGAGATATCCATATTCAGACCGTAACGGAGGCTCGGCTTGATAGAAACAAGTTCATCTTTACTCTTGCCAAACTTAATCCAGTCGATGTTCAGGAAATCTCCCGTGATGACCACGCGAAGCACATGTTCGCCCGCTTCAAGAGCCGCAGTCTTTCCATCGACAAAGCTATAGGTGCTCCAGTCTTCACCCTTCGGGGCAACAATGGTATCGCTAATGGCCTTGCCATCCATAACGAGCTGGAAGCCCGCATTTTCGGCCCCCGTAGAGACATTGGCGAGGAACACGTATTCACCAGCGTCGGCAACTTTCACCGTGTATTCCATCCATTCGCCAGCGCTCGTGTAACCCACGGCATAGCCTTTCGTCTTGTCAGTAGAATCAATCTGGACAATGTCAACGCCGTCTTCACGATAGGCGTTACCTTCGTTCACAAAGTCCTTATCGCTATACGAAACGCTCTGGCCGCCTTCATCGTAATTTTCCATTTCAATCATGCCCGGAATTGTCATGTTTTCGACAAATGCAGTCTGCGTCATGGTGTTGGAGAAATCCGGAAGCGGAATGTTGTTGATTTTTTCACCGATTTTCTTGAATTCACCCTGAAGGCCTGCCGCATCAGCAACAGAAGCGA
>JAEEGG010016089.1_pt1 | contig 15584 bp, 15 predicted proteins | sample 9134161 | NCBI WGS metagenome assembly JAEEGG01 (sample SAMN16246543, study PRJNA631951) | gut metagenome | biome: gut microbiome; feature: rumen; material: CR-attached | host: Bos | place: Iran: Karaj | collected 2018-10
CCTTTAGTTTCTGTGCTTTTAATCCGTTCTGAACCTTGATGAGCGTATCCCGAATGTCGTCCTCAAGGCATGCTGCAATAAATAGTCTCATGTTTTTTCATAATTTGTACCGATCACTGTCGGCATTTTTCTCTGATTTCCCCACATCTGACCTAATACTGATAATTGTATCAAATCAAGACTGAAAAAGATAGGATTTTCCCGCTTTTCAGCGACAAAGCAGTCCCTCAAAAATCCACGAGATACAGATCAATGTTCACCGTCCATATGAGCCCGAATCGCTCTACACCTCCCGACTTCCCGGTGATGTATTTTCCCGCATCCATAAGCCTCGCGAACACGAGGTTGTCTTTCTCAGGTATGTATCCAAGCTTGTGGTTGGCAGCGTCAAATACCGCTATTGCGTTCTCGTCGAAACGGTTTTCGGGCTCTCTCTTAAGCGTCAAGACGTCGCCGTCTTTAATCTTTCCGAGGATTATGTGGTCATTCTGCTGTGAAGTACCCGCAACAAAGGTTCTCAAGAGAAATATATCGCTTCTCAGTGGCTTAATAAGCTCGGAAAGCGAAGAGTCTCTCACAAGAGAGAGTAAAGCTTTATCTTTTACAACAAGATCTGTTTCCATGTGATGCTTTTCCTCCTTTGCGTAACCTCTTTCATCCCTGCGTCCAAACGAAAGACATCTTCGTTCCACTTGAACTCAATATCTCGTTGAGCATACCCTTAAGTGACTCCATATAGTCCGAGTAACTATCATGCTCGTCTTTCAGTCGGTTCTTATGGGCTTCTATTCTCTCTTCACTTGAAAGAAGCTCTCCGTATGTGTAGGGTTCTGCGGTCAGGATGTCGTTTATCTGCATCTCGACTCGTTTTATTTTTCCTTCGATATCTGAACAGTCGATTTCAAACCCGGCATCCCCAAGCTCGAGTAGGGTCTTTCTAACAAGTACCTCAAGGTCTTCCAACTCGTCAACATTGCTTTGGCGGTATGCTGTCATGATCTTTTCCCAAAGATCACGCAAAACTTCATTCTCCATCGTCTTTCTATTGATATCGGGATGAAGAAGCTTGGTAAGCCTTCTGTAAATCTTCTTTGCGCGGTTAAACCTGAACTCCCCGGTCCCTTTAGACTTCTTAGCCACTTCTGTATCACGTACCATGTCTTTTAACTCTTCGTAATAGAGCGTCATTTCTTTCTCGATCGCATCCTTCATGTGTGCAGTTTCGATAGGAAGGCCGTGGTTTAATCTCCGGCGGCAGTAGCTGATGGTTTTTTTAAGCTTTATGCACTCGATCTTTATCTCGAAGTTCGCGGTCAAAAGATCCCCAAACTCCTTTGTGTAACATATTTGATAAGACCCGGATACTTTAATCAAGTGCTCTCTTCTTACCAAGAGATCCTCGTATTCTTCTATGAGCGACTTCCCGTCCTCAAGCGTAAATGCTGTGTTTCCCTTCTCGTCCATATCTTGTTGCCTCCTTTTCCCTGGTCTCATGCCGAAATAACCGGCTCAATATCAATAATCTCATCGTATATGTTCGTGAACTTTTTACTTCTAATCTCTGCCTTCTCGCAGAACTCAGCGAAATTTCTATAGAACTTCCCGCTAAACCGGATTGCTTTTTCGCTCTCTTCATCCGTTACTTCGATGCTCTCTGTCTTTCCCGCATAAGAAAACGTATATTTCCCCGGTCGATCGGTAAGGTAAAACAAATCATAAAAGTCGGCTGATTCCGCAGTAAAGTTCTCAAGCGTGTAGAGAAGTTTCACGATTCTTTCCATAACGCTTATATATCCCCAGAAAGGATCATACGAAAGGCGTTCAGCAAGAAACTTTTTTGCTTCCTTTAATATCTTCGTGGCTTCCTCTTTTCTCCCCTTAGAGGCGATAATCTGCGCATACCTGAGAGCTATCTCGGGGAATGGCTCATTTAGATACTCAGGAGGATTTACTTCTTGCCACACCTCCGAGATAAGTTCTTCGTATTTTGCTTCGTTTTTTTGGGTGCCAAGCCCATAGTGATACATATCAGCAAGCTTATAGCGGCACCAGAGCGTTTCTTTTCCCTCACCTTTTTCTGCTCCCTTTGAGAAGTAGAGAAACGCCTTGTTGTAATCTTTTTCACCGTGTTGACCGTAGTACCACATGTATCCCAATTCTTCAAGCGCGGGAATATAATCATATTCGGCTGCCATCTCAAGGTATTTAAGTTCCGGAACGAAATGCTTCTTCTCGGCATAGAACCATGCCAATTCAGTCATATACTTAGGGCTCTTGGTGGACTTAATGAGGTACATAAGCGCTTCGGTATAAACAAAATCATCTGCTTTTGTATGATTTTCCTTGTCGTAGTAGCTACTGAGTATTCTTTGTGCTTCTGTGCTCGTCATATGCTGCCTCCACAAATGATTATTTGAGGTTTTTCTCTTTGTCGCCACCCCTAGCGAAGTTTTATATCTGCTTTTCGAGGATACTTTTATCTTAATACCTGCAGAGTCCGATAATCCCCCCTTTGAATACATTTTTCTATTTCGTATTACTTTTTTATATTTTTTTATATTTCCCTTTGACCTTTGATCTTTGACAAATCAATCAAACTTTTCTATACTGACAACTGAAAAAGAAGCGGTTTTTTACCGTACAGTCTTCAGACTAAAGCGGCGTACTCGCTTCTTTTTTGTTTGCTATCCTTTGCTTATAGCGGCAAAGTGGTCCCTCAAGAAACCATCATTTCAGTGTTGCTGCCTTGATCGCGCCCAAACAATGGATCCTTACAACGCGATTATCATCGGTTTCCGATATCTCCCTTAACCGGTCCAGATACGGACTGACAAACTCAGGCCTGCGTTTTCCGAGGACACGAAAGATTTCAGGTGCTTCCATCCTGACGTTATCAGCCTCATCGCTCAGCAGTTGCTCAAAGACCGACATATGATCCTTATAAATGTCAGGCGTGTTCGTTGCAATGTTTTCGGAGGACCAGATAAAGCTCAGGCGTACTTTAGGCTCTTCATCCTCCGCAAATCGAAACAGACCATCCCAGTACGGTTCGATCGCCTGATAATTGCTCCTGCCGATCCTGCCGAGCGCGTTAAGCGCCCGTTCCCTTAGTATTGGTTCTGTACTGTCACAAAACGCAGCGATCGCCGGAACCTTCTCTTCCAGCATTTGCGGATGTTCGATTCCCATCTCGCCAAGCAGCCACAAGGCCTTTGCCTGTATCTTCACAGATTCATGAGCAAGAAGAGACGAGACATATGGGATATTCTCTTCCCACTTGCTCTTATCCTTTGTCAACTCCCCGAGTTCTTTGTATAATTCCGATTCGTTCATCCCATAGTCTCCTGTTTTATGTATAACTATCAAAAGAACGGTCCCACGGGGTGGTCCCTTGGGGACGATCGCGATATCACATTTCACATCCCCTGCTTCGTCGGTTGCGTCAGGGAACTCCTTTAGTCTTTGTTTATATACATATGTTGGTTCTCGTTTGCCGCTTGGTTAAAAGCTTTTTCAAACGCTTCCTTATCGGCTCCCTTTGGGATCTCCGAGATAATAAACATCGGGTCCTGAACATTACGCTCATTGGTGAACACCGGTGGCTCGATGCCCTCAAACGTTACCGCACCGCCCTCTTCGGGGTCCGTGATGAGAATCAGGAAAGAAAGATCGATACTTTTAACGCTTTCCGGAATGATGATGCTCCAGACTTTACTCGAGATGCCCGCATCACTGATGATCTCTGCCCCGTCTGCGATCCTGAAGGCGACATTGTCCCCGTCTTCCACCCACTCAAGACTGTTCGGGATAAGGTAGACGACTTCTCGGGTGCCCGGATTATAGACGACTCCGCCCTCCTGCGTAAAGCTCTCATTACCTTTCTTAAAGGACACCTTTGCGCCCGAACCCCCGGAGATATAATTCCCGACACAGCTCACTGTTTTTGGCAGAGCCAGTTCTTTAAGCTCAATGCACCTGTAAAATGCATAATCCCCGATCGCTTCAATGCCGTTTGCGAACTTAACGCTACTAAGACGTTTGCAGCCCAGGAACGCACACGCCCCTATCGAGCGAAGATCGGAAAGTTTCGGCAGCTTTTTGATCCTTGTTTCCGCGAACGCATATGCGCCGATGGTCTCCGTTTTGCTCCCGAACGTTACCTTCTTAAGCTTTTTTGCTTTATATGCCATATGATCCGGGATCTCCTTTAACGACTCCGGGAGTACGAGTGTTTTAAGCTTACAGTACTCAAATGCATATGTGCCAATGCTTGTCACGCTCTCTGGAACCGTGACGGCCTCCGCCTTTTTATCAACACATCTTAATAGTTTTGTTCTGTCGGCGGTCAGAAGGAGACCGTTTTCGATAACATAGGCGTTGTTGCCGCTCACGAGCTTTAAGTACGCACGGTTCACGACCGCATCTCCGATGTAATCGACAGATGCGGGAATGGTGATCGTAAGCTTTTTATCGGCCCCGCACTCGAAGAAGGCCATTTCGCCTATCCGCGTCGTAGTCTCGGGAAGGGAGACCTTGACAAGATTATAGCAACCGCTAAAGGCCCTATCCCCGATCACCAGATTCTTCGATGCTTTGACCGACAGTTTCTGGAGCAGGTAGTTATTTTCAAAAGCGCCCCGCCCGATCGTTATATCCTCACCTTTTATTTCGAGCGTACCGAGTCCGCCGGCCGGCATTGAAAACGAGCACTCGGCGAACGCTCCCTCGTCGATCATGAGGGATTTAACGCTAATGGTCACTTTTTCAAATCCCCCGGCCCCCGAAAAAGCCCTGCTGCTTATGAGCTTCACGGAATCCGGAACAGTGATCGACTTAAACACTTTTCCGGCAAACATTCCGTAATGTTCATAAAAGATCGATCCGTCATCATAGTCCGTCCGGGTGACCATGACGCCTTCATCACCGATCACAGTGACACGACGCACCCTGCCGTCACATTTCACAGACGACGGAATATCAAACGCTTCGTTGTCCCTTTCGGTTCCTATAAGCACAGCCTCATCGGTTCCGAGCGTCCTGTAGAGCTCCTCTCCCGATGTAAATACCTTGCCTTCTTCGTCAACGCTGAAATGAAGCACTGCGTATGAGCCGATCTTCTTCCTGCTCAATGTCTCGCTCGTGATACCGGCTTTAACGGTATATGTGCCCTTCGGAAGCATAAGTAACGCTTCGCCGTCCGGAGTACTGCCCACGAGCATATCGCGTTCAACATTAGTTATGTCTTCATCACGAAGCGCAAAACGAACCTCACAGGACTTACCCTTTTTTAAGAGATGTTCCGAATCCTTCTCTTCTTCCGGCTTGGCTCCGTACTGAGTAATGTACACGCCGTTCGAGCCTGCCACATAGAATCCGACAATGGGATCGCAGGTACTCAGAGTCGCCTGTTTGTTCTTTCCGATATATTCGACAAAAGCCCGGACGTCCACCGGGCTGCCTGCCTCGTAATTTTTGTTCGCACTTGAAAGAGTCAGGCGCCAGTCGCCGCTTTCAACAACGGTTTCAACTCCGCCGTGCGCCCCCTTCACTTCGGCATCTGCTCTTACGATCTTTGCCACATTCTTCTTTTTGAAATCAACCCGGTTATACTCATCATACAAACGATCGGGCTCGTCAAGGTCTACCGTTCCCTTTGCTTCAGGACCTTGCAGGTAGTCCGCTCGGGCCGCTTTCTGGCTGCTAAGGAACAGACCTCCGAGCATTAAGACGATCGAAGCCAATGCATATGAGGCGATCTTACGGTATTTCAGACTATGATCTATGCTTTTCATTTGCATACTCCTTTTCTCTTTTTTTCTCCTTTTCACGACTCCGAAATGGTGATAAAGACCGGTAAGCAGGAACATTTCAATCTCTGTATAGGTACCTGGTACTTTTACCTATAATTTCTTAAGTTCCACGTGGTTTTTCTCTCTTTCCCATTCATTTTTTCTATTATATCACAGCGGGATTTGAAATACCTATTTTCCCGCCGCCTGAATCCCGGGATTATCCAAATTTTATACAGCGGGATTTGGAATTCCCGTTTTCCCGCCGCCTCTTCCAAAAAACAAGAAAACACTTCCCGCGCTCGATGGTTACGGGAAGTGCTTATTTAGTTCCAAGTTGTCATGTCCCGGCGCAATACCGTCACATAAGCGTTAATATCACACTCGTTAATTACTCTGCGCTGCAGTACTTATCGCCGAGATTTGCAATGGTGCCGTTTGCAAGCATCTTCTCGATAGATGCGTTGATCTTGTCAAGGAGCTCCTTGTTTCCCTTTGCCACTGCGATAGCGTACTCCTCGTTGTCGAACACTTCGGGATCCTCAACGATGACAAGACCCTTGTTGTCAGCTACGTACTTGGAAGCTGTAGCCGAGTCGATAACGACTGCGTCACACTTGCCGTTTACAAGCTCCATAACGCACTCTGTGCCCTTCTTGAAGGACTCGTATCTGTAGCCGAGGTCAACGATACATGTCTCACCTGTATAACCCTGAACGACTGAGGTGAACTTGTCTGCAAGATCAGCTGCGGACTTGATGCCCGAACCTTCTTTTGTGATGATAACCTGAGTTGCCGAGTAGTAAGGGGTTGAGAAATCAACCGACTCAGCACGCTCCTCTGTAACTGTCATACCTGCGATAACAGCATCGATCTGCTTGTTCTGAAGCGCAACAAGGAGAGAATCGAATTCCATGTTCTCGATCTTTGCTTCCATGTTGATATCATCACCGATCTGCTTGGCGATAGCGATATCGATACCGTCGAACTCACCGATCACACCGTTTGCAGCAACAAACTCGAAAGGCGGGAACTCTGCGTTTGTACCGAACTTAATGATACCCTCTGTTTTCTTTCCGCAAGCCGTAAGGCACGCAACCGTAAGGATTGCGATAAGTGCGGCAGCGATGATCCTTTTTGTCTTTTTCATGATTTTCCTCCTCTTTTCAGTCGTTTTCAAACCGACACTGTTTTCTCTCACCTGCTATTCGCACAGAAAATGCCACATGCCTTCAGTCCTCTTCAATTCCCTAAGGAAATGATCCGGGCTTTTAAGCCAAACATTTCAACGAAGCAGCAGGCTCCTATTATGATGCAACTGCTCTGTCAGCATATCACCGTGTCCGGAAATTTTCAATATCCCGTCCGGTCCTTTTTATAAAACCTTACTGAGAAAAAGCTTGGTCCTCTCGTTCTTCGGATTGTCAAATATCTCTGCGGGCGTGCCGCTTTCCATGATGATACCCTGATCCATAAAGAGTACTCTCGATGAAACTTCTCTGGCAAATCCCATCTCGTGAGTAACGACCACCATCGTCATGCCCGACTCGGCGAGACTCTTGATAACATCGAGTACTTCGCCTACCATCTCGGGATCGAGTGCCGAAGTCGGCTCGTCAAAGAGCATGATCTCCGGGTTCATCGCCAGCGCTCTTGCGATCGCAACACGCTGCTTCTGTCCGCCCGAAAGCGATGCGGGATACGACTCAGCCTTGTCGGAGAGTCCGACTCTTGCGAGCAGCTCAAGGGCTTTAGCCTTTGCCTCTTCTTTAGTCATCTTCTTGAGAAGGACAGGCGCAAGAGTGATGTTATCAATGATCTTAAGGTGAGGGAACAGGTTGAACTGCTGGAAAACCATGCCCATCTTCTGACGGACAAGGTTTATGTCGACGCCGGGAGCCGTAATAAGCTCGTCATCAACGTATATCTCACCCTCGGTGACTTCCTCAAGCAGGTTGATGCATCTCAGGAATGTCGACTTTCCCGAACCTGAAGGTCCGATCACCGAAACGACCTCACCGGGACGGATGTGCTCGTCCACACCCTTTAAAACCTCGAGATCTTTAAAATTCTTCTTTAAATTCTTAATCTTTATCATTCCAGACTCTCCATAACAGTTGTCGTCTTCTGTTCTTCGATAGCGATCATATCTGATCCCTTTTTCTGTCACCTGATCTCAGATTGTCTGAGCTTCTTCTCTATACGCTTGAGACCGATGTTTAAGATCTTGATTATCACGTAATATATGATCGCGGTCGCAAGCAGAGGCATAAATGCAAGGAAGGTGGTACTCTTGATAAAATCTCCGGCCTTTTGGATGTCTACCAGTCCGACATAGCCGACGATCGCGGTTTCCTTGATAAGCACGATAAACTCGTTGACAAGAGCAGGGAAGATGTTCTTGATGGCCTGAGGAAGGATGATGTGCGTCATCGTCTGTCTGCCGTTGAGTCCGAGCGACCTGCCCGCCTCAGTCTGTCCTTTATCGATTGAGAGGATCCCGGCCCTGATAACCTCGGCGACATAACCGCCCGAGTTGATACCGAACGCTATAGCGCATATGATCCACTTATCCCATTGCACAGCCGCAAATGCCACGAAGTATATAAGCATCAGCTGCGTAACGGACGGTGTACCGCGGATAACATCGGTATAAACAAGACCTATCCCTCGAAGGACCTTCTTCTTAGACAGATTGCAGACTGCAATAAAAAAACCGATGATTATACCGAGGATTATCGCAACAAGCGATACCTTGAGCGTCACACCGATTCCTCCCAGAAGCAGTTTGTACCTGTCATCCTTTATGAAACACTTATAAAATTGTTCCGAGATCGTAGCAAAAAACTCCATAATCCCCCCGACTTTCAAAAAAATGATCGCAGTGCCGAAAAAACAACACGACACTGCGATTTTATTACATTTACAAGGATTTTTCAAGGGATGCCTGTATGTCATACTCTCGGCATGCCTGTATGTTATACTCCCGGCATATCTGAATGCTGAGCACTCACTCAAAGATATGGAGAAGTCTTCTCTCACCGGGACAAACAGCTTTTGAGTTCATCCACTGTAAACTCAACGACCGCAAAGGGATTTGCTTCCCTGTCATTAAGCGAGACCACATACAGATTGTCACTACGGTAGAAAACGGGATAAATCCCGTCTCCGAGCCTTGCCTGTGCCTTGTATTCAACCCTCAGTCGCCTCACCGCAATATCATCCTCGAGCATTTCCATGGCAATTTTGACGTACTGTCCGTTATTGACATGATGATTCGCATCAAGATGATGCTTTCCCACGTTCAGAGGTTCAAGCTCTTTTCCTTCTCCCGGGAGCACGATCTTCCTCGGCAGGTATTCCATCTCAAGCTTTGGCTCAACCTTGTACGCTTCGACTACCTCCGCAGGCGCGGACACGGGGATCTCCTTTTCCATGTTGAGAAGTGTCCAGACCGTTTGCGCAACCGCGATACGTTCTCCGCCTTCGTCATCCATAAAATAGTTTCTGTATCCGAGAGGTCCTCTGATCATGTACGGTATCGTACCAATCGTAACGTGCTCACCCTCCGAAGGATATCTCCTGATATCGATCTGCCACGAGTTTAATACCCATGCAAGCTTCATGGTCCTCAGATATCCCATCCCGATACCGAGATCATCCGACTGAAACGTCGAACAATCCTGGAAATAGTCCAATAGTCCCGTGAGTGTCAGTTTTTCGTTTTCATCGGATTCGCTCAAGCGGATCCTGCTTTCAAATGTGTACATATCTCTCCCTTTCATCTCCCGGTCTTTGTATTTTCTTTTTGACCTCGAAGTTTCTGTTCTTGATCCTATGATAGTCTTAGGATTGGTCTTTCTCTTTTTCCATTCGCTTATGGTATCCTTGTATTCATGCCAACTCCCTGTTAGAATCACATTGTCTCAGGCACGCGTATGAGCGTAAATGAATTCTACAGATTGGATAAGTCAAAATCGGCAGCCTCGTTAACAATCTATATATTTCCATACATAACCTCCAGCTGACTGTCTCTTGCCGTTACATACTCTTGATATTTGTCCATGTCCCACACCGGTCTGTTTTTCAGCTTCTGCCAGACTACTGTATTCAGCGATCACTTTATTATCTGCTGATAGCTGAATAACTCTATGAGATAATGCTTGAGCTGTTCTCTTTTTTGAGCACTTGGGACATCCGGTATTTTGGTTGTTTCTATTAGAAACAGACGTCTTCCACTCATAACCACAATCTCTACATTTCCACCATATAGACTTGTTGCTATTAGGTGTTACTTCATCAGGAGTTAATCCATTATTCTTCTCGTAGTTCCATTCACGTGCCAAATCAGGATTAACAGATTGTAAATCGTTAAAATCCTTTAGTACCATTCTGCTTGAGCAATATGGGCATCCAGCGCCTTTGCTTCTGTGGCAAATACAGGCTTGCCATTCATGTCCTTTTGAACACATCCACCAGACTTTTTTATTGGATCCTTTTGTTACATCACAAGGTTTAAGGTTTCCATTTTTTGTGGCGTGCCATTCACTTGCCAAATCTGGTATTACAGTTTGTAAATCATTAAAACCTTTTAACACCTTTTTCCCAGAACAGTATGGACATCCCTGTCCTTTAGTTCTATTTCCGATCATAGCCTGCCACTCATGTCCATTTTCACATATCCACCAAGTCTTGATTTCACTGTTTGGCAATACATCTGAAGGAGTTAATCCATTATTCCTTTCATAATTCCATTCTTTAGCCAAACCCGGATTGACTGTTTTTAAATCGGTTTCTCCTTTAACCTCATTTCTTCCAGAACAGTATGGACACCCTATTCCTCTATTCCTACTTTGTATTCTCGATTGCCACTCATGTCCTTTATGGCATTTCCACCAAACTAGCTTCCCACTATTAGGTGCAAAAAATTCCGGTTTCAAGTCTCCATTTCGTTCATAATTCCATTCATCTGCAATTTGAGGCTTGAGCGAAAGAATGGAACTATCTTTCTCTATGAAATCCCTCAAATTATCTATTGCGAGGGAGTCTTTCTTCAAATCTACATCAACTCCACTACCGCAAATATCCTTAACAATTTCGGCAATTACTCTTTCTAATTCGATTCTTTTGTTTTTTTGAATTACATAATCAACAGACGTATCGTTTAATGATGGCAAACCCTCTCTAATTCTGTATATTTTTATTCCTTCTCTTTTGCACAGCTGATTTTTTTTCAAATCCTGTTTTCTCTTATTCTTATGCCAAAAAAAGCCATCATATTCGACTGCGATTTTTTTAGATGGAATATAGATATCTAGCTCGTAACCCAGCTCCTTGTATGAATGTATTACCTCCACTCCTGTTTTATTCAAATAATACAAAAGAGCAAATTCAGGAAAGGATGTATTTTGCTCCGAATAACATATAGGGCAATTAACTCCATTATTTCTATGATATATTTTTTGCTGCCATTCATGTCCTTTTGAGCATTTCCACCATACCTTTTTTCCGCTATTAGGCATAACAGCTGAAGGGGTTAATTCGCCGTTTTTCACATAATTCCATTCCTTCGCCAAAGTTGGATTCACTGTTTGCAAATCATTAAATCCTTTTAGAACTTTTTTACCTCCGCAGTAAGGGCAGCCATTTCCTTTACTTCTATGAGATACTGTAGTTTGCCATCCATGCCCTTCTTTGCATCTCCACCATGCTTTCATTCCACTATTAGGTAATACTTCCGATGGCGTTAATTCACCATTCTTTTCAAAATCCCATTCCTCAGATATAGCCGGATCTACCGTTTGTAAATCATTTACACCCTTAACTGCGAATCGTCCTGAGCAATATGGACATCCATTTCCAGCACTTCTGCTTTTTATTTCGGCTTCCCATTCATGTCCATTATTACACTTCCACCACACCTTTTTATGTGAACCAACCGTTACGGAAGTTGGCCTCAATCCGCCATTTTTCTCATAACACCACTCACTTGCCAACTTAGGATTCACCGTGACAAGATCATTATAGCCTGCCCAAGCTTTATAATTTGAACAATATGGACACCCGGCTCCTTTACTCCTATTACCAACGGTAGCCTGCCATTCATGCCCTAAAGTGCATTTCCACCAAATCTTTGCATTTGACCCAATAGTTATTCTATCCAGATCCAAATTGACATTCTTTTCATAACTATATTCATTCATTAAGTTTCTATTATTCTTGAGGAGTTTAGACGTAATGACACCCCCTTTTCTGCGCTATCGTATATTCACGTATAATTGCAAAACTCGCTGTATAATCTTGTATTATGTGTACCGATGTCTTTCAATCTCATCCATAAAACTACTACTGTACAATGCACAAAATAGATAAGAAGGAAGGATCATTACCGTTTAATCCGACTATGTCATTGTATATATCAGCCCAAAAACCTTCCTTTTTATCATTTCTGTCTTATATGTATTTATGCGCATAGCTATCATGTCACATCATGGTAACTTCTCTTTATATCATCCTAAAATGCTGCAAAGCATCCTCTATCGCCTTAACTTTTTCCTCCGGGCATCCAGGTTGTCTACTATCCTCAGATTTGGGCTTATTATAGTTTTCACGCTCTATAATTCCATGCTTTTGCTTCACCTGAGCAATGTTCAGATTTGTCACATGAACCCCATAGTGCTCCTGCACCCATTCTTCAATCTCTTTATATGTTGCCTTGGCTTCTGCACTCGTCAGGTCCAGTTCGTCCATATCCACTTTTACATTGATATGATGCTTTGCCTCATGAAGTTTGGACAATAAACATACCGTCTCGACGTTGTTTTCGTTGAGCAACACCTTAACTATTAATGTTTTTTTCTACGCAATTAACAAAAGCATTAAATTGTTCTACAATCTCTTTTGAAAGACTATCAATACTTCCATTCACGATGTTTCCTTGTATTTTAGGATTATACACAACAACTTTTTGCTTCGTGTCCGAGCATCTTATCATTTTTTCATTTTGGGCTTTATATGATTTCGGATAATGTATAATTTTAGGGTATGCTTCTTCCTCCCCATCTCCTATGCTAACTTTAGATTTAGCTTTATCTTCATTAGATTTAGCTATATCATCTTCATTGATCTTCCCATTCAACGAAGAATAGAATTGCACCTTGCCAAAGATGCAATTAACTTTATTATCCTCATCAATATAGAACCTTTTTAGGAGAATCACATAAAATCTTTTATCTTTCTCAACGGTTAATGTTCTGAAAAAATTGTTGATTCCCATCCCCTTCTTTGCCATATACCGCTCCGGTATTCCGGTAAGAGTGCCCGTTCCTACGACAATCTGTCCAAAACCTGAGAGTTTATTCTGTGAGAGATATTCTTGATCACGTTTGAATATCTCTTTTTCTTTATCTAAATAGCTTTTCCAGTTATCACCCCCATTATCTTCAATAACCGGAAATAAATGAAAGTTTCCAGAACAATAATCCAGTTGCCTGTCTCCTTTTGCTTGCGCATCATATTCTATGTTATTCAAGAATACTTTTCCAATACTTAAGCCAGTCAGCTTTTTAATTATCTTTTTATCACTTGTCATTCCCATTTTTTTCTTCTTCCTTACAATTTTCTTTGATTCGATAATAATCTTCCATCTCCACATCCAAAGATACATAACTGCTTTTGTTGACATATTTTCTGCTAAGCAGACAACAGGTCTCGACGTCGTTTTCGTTGAGCAACACCTTGCCACCGTCTTCAGCGTCATAATCTACGCGGAATTTAAACCTTATTCGTTTACGGGTGCGGCCATCTTTCTATCGATTTATTATCTCTGTTACTGAATCAATCAGATCCTCACTGAATCCTTCCAGATCTTTCAGGGTGATGACCTTCTTTTTTATGAATATGGCAATATCCCATATAGCTTCGAATTTATTTATTTCCAGCATCACCCCCGGATGCTTCTTATCATTTTTGATTCTCTTTTCAAGTTCCCAAAAGTGATCAGAAGCATTTCCCGGAGAACTCAACATTTCGATATACGTCTTTGTCAATTGCTCCATATAATGCTCCTGCCATTCAGGAACTCTTTCGCGAAACAGTTTCCAATCTGCCTTTGATATCTCTACCATAACCCAATCTCCTCAATCTCAAAACCGTTTCAGTTCATCTATCATTGCAGATCTTCTCGGATACTGCGCTCTAAACTTTGCTGCCAGTTCAGCTGCAAGTTCCCTGCCTCCCGGCCGAGTTGCTATTTTCTTCAAAGTTCTTGCTATATACTTGTAATCGCGCCTATTCTTTGAAGTACGAGCCTGCCTGTCTGCCGCATTTGCCAATACCTTCAGGCACCTGTCCGGATACATACTAAAAAGTTTCTTTCCATAGGCATCAATAACGTATTCGTTGTCAGGCTCTGCATTATCCATGATCAGGTCATATCTGTCCTCAATGCTTAACCAGAGATTGATCGCCGGCAATTTGTCAGCAAATTCGTTCAGTAATTCTTCCCATCTGACCTTCCACTTTTCAGCGGTGAATAGAGCCTTGTATTCCAGATAATACTTCTCATCACCGGTATGAGCTACCATCATATTGTAAAGTTCTGAGTTATAAGCCGCCGTATCTCCTTGTATCCTATATATTTCCATCAGAGCTTTTCTCGGTCCATCAGACCAGTATGAGTCCGAACGACTACCTATCTGTTCTCTGTAGAGCCTGATTGCTTCATCATAATTACCATATTCTGTCTCAATCTGTGCCAACAACTCTTTATTAGTATATCTGTCGCTGGATCTTAAGGAATCCCTGATCTCCTGTATTGGTCTCTTCTGGTCAGCCAGAACCCTTACATAGTAATCTTCCTTTACATGAAGTGAATACTTCAAGATATCCTTTTCAGGAATCTGACGTTTCAAATCATCCATAACTTTCAAAAGGAACTGTTCTTTTTTTGCAAGCTCATCATCGCTCTTAAAATGCTTAAGGACAAAATCATAGATTCCATCCTCCATATAGTCAAAGACTCTTCCGTCCAGATGCTCCAATAATATATCCAGCATTTGTTCGTGAGAAAGGATCTGCTCCCCATCTTTATATATGGTTTCCCAAATTTCATAAACACACGCACAAAAATCTTGCGTTTCTCCGTTGGAATCATCCTTATCAGTATTGCTCCACTTTACATATGTCCAATTACAGAGTTCAAAAAGATCCGCATATCTGCTCTCAGCACTTAGCCCTTCCTTAGCACCTTCCAGGCCTTCCGTCACATCCATGCAAAGGCCGCCGCAGTCTCGCCAGTCAACAAATCCCCTTCTTGTATTGTTAACAAACGCCGCTGTTATGAACTTCTTATAATCCTGCAATTTCATATCTCAAATCCCTGCTTCATTTATTGATCTTGCCCTTCACCGACCTCTTCTGCCGTTGTCGTATAAACTGTATATTCGAAGCATCAAGGCGTCTTACTTCATATCATCCCTAATTTCCCAATGTCCGTACCTTTTTCCACCAACCCGTTCTATACGGCCAGCTTCCTTAAGAGCACTCATATATCTCACCAATGTTCTTCTGGCAATTCCGGTCTCTGTTGACAATTGATCAAGTGTAATATCCGGCTTGCTGCGAATCACCTCAATTATCTTATATGCCATAGTGTCATCCAAAGTGCCATCATTTTTGGCACTATGGCCCTTTGGCGTATTGGACTGATACATAAGGGCACTCCTCAGCGCCGGGAAATATACTCTGATACCGGTTCCCAGTATCTCATACCTGGGAAGCTCCGCTCCCAACGCT
>JAEEGG010016090.1_pt1 | contig 15583 bp, 5 predicted proteins | sample 9134161 | NCBI WGS metagenome assembly JAEEGG01 (sample SAMN16246543, study PRJNA631951) | gut metagenome | biome: gut microbiome; feature: rumen; material: CR-attached | host: Bos | place: Iran: Karaj | collected 2018-10
GATGCCGACACCGCCATTGCCGTGAAGAACAACGACTTGGCCCTGAAGCGCGCCGCCCTGAAGCGCGAGGCCGACACCGCACAGGCCGATGCCGACGCCGCCTACGCCATACAGCAGCAGGAGCAGCAGAAGACCATCAACATCAAGACCGTGGAGGCCGAGATCGAGAAGACCAAGCGCGAGCAGATTCTCTCGAAGGAGCAGATTGAAATCAAGCAGAACCAGCTGGCCGCCGAAATCGAGAAGAAGGCCGATGCCGACAAGTATAAGGTGGAGAAGGACGCCGCCGCCGACCTGGAGCAGCGCAAGCGCAATGCCGAGGCACAGAAGTACGAGGCCGAGCAGCGCGCCCTGGCACAGAACGCCGAGTCGGACGCCGTGCGCTACCGTCTGGAGCAGGAGGCCATCGGTATCAAGGCGAAGGGTGAGGCCGAGGCTTACGCCATACAGAAGAAGGGAGAGGCCGAGGCCCTGGCCATGGACAAGAAGGCCGAGGCATACAAGAAGTACAACAATGCCGCCGTGGTGCAGATGATGATTGAGGTGCTGCCGCAGGTGGTGGAGAACGTGGCCAAGCCCATCAGTGCCATCAAGGACGTGAACATCTACAGCAGCGGCGACGGACAGGGCATCTCGGCCATGAGCGGCAATGTGCCCATCGCCATCAAGCAGGCTTTCGACGTGCTGAAGAGCGCCACCGGCGTTGACATGGCCGACATCATGCGCGCCGGCACCATCGATGCCAAGGTGACCCGCAACGTGAACCTGAACGACCAGGCCCGAGAGGCCGTGGACAACATCACGGGGAAGGACGAATAACATTTATATAAGTAAGGAGTGAAAGGGAGTGAGAGGGAGTGAAAAAGGAGTGAAAGGGACAATAGACTTGGCTTAGAAATTTATCCTTTTCACTCCCGCCTACAATAGTTGGCTCACTCCCTTTTCACTTTAGGCATAAATGACAGCACCTGCACCCATTGGAGAACAATGGGTGCAGGTGTTGTCTTTGCAAAAAACCTTTGTCGTTACAAGGTTTCGAGCATGCGCTTGAGCACCACGGAGCAGCTGATTTCGCGGTTGGCGGCCTCGGGGATGACGAGGCTGTTGGGGCTTTCGATGACGTCGTCGGTGACGATGAGGTTGCGGCGCACGGGCAGACAATGCATGAACTTGCCGTTGTTGGTCCACGACATGTGCTCGGCATCCACCGTCCACGAGCGGTCCTGGCAGGTAATCTTGCCGTAGTCGGCAGGATTCGTCACACCGGGGTTGCTCCAGTTCTTGGCGTAGATGAAGTCGGCCCCTTCGAAAGCTTTCCGCTGGTCGTACTCCACGCGAGCGCCCTTCACAAACTGCGGGTCCAGCTCGTAGCCTTCGGGGTGCGTGATGACCAAGTCGATGTCGGGGTCGGCTAGCATCCACTGCGCAAAGCTGTTGGGCACGGCCTGGGGCAGCGCACGGCAGTGGGGAGCCCAGGTGAGGACGACACGGGTAGACCCACCCCCTTCCCCTCCCTTGTAGGGAGGGGCGTATATAGACTCGGCGTTGGACGAAGAGTCGGCAGAACTATCTACTCCCCTCCCTATAGGGAGGGGTTGGGGGTGGGTCTGTTGGGTCTGCTGGGTTTGTTCCTTAATGGTAATCAAATCGGCGAATGCCTGCAGGGGGTGCACGGTGGCCGTCTCCATGGCGAAGACGGGGCGTCCGCTGTAGCGAATGAACTGGTGGAGCACCGTCTCGGCATAGTCGTAGTCGCGGTCGGTGAGTCCGGCGAAGCTGCGCACGCCGATGATGTCGCAGTAGCAGCCCATCACGGGGATGGCCTCGAGCAGGTGCTCGCTCTTGTCGCCGTCCATGATGACGCCGCGCTCCGTCTCCAGCTTCCATGCTCCGGCATTCACGTCGAGCACGATGACGTTCATGCCCAGGTTCATGGCCGCCTTCTGCGTGGAGAGGCGTGTACGCAGCGAGTTGTTGAAGAAGATCATCATGAGCGTCTTGTTGCGCCCCAGATGCTGATACTTGAAACGGTCGTTCTTAATCTCGAAAGCTTCGGCCATCGCCTTGTCAAGCGGGCCGATGTCCTGTACGTTGATGAATGTGCGCATATACTAATGTGTTGTTCGGTTTCGTGGTGCAAAGGTAGCACAATTTGTCGACGTGGCCAAGAAAAATGTAAAAATATAAACAGGACACAAAGAAAAGCAAGGGAAAATTTGGCAGGAATCTTTTTTTTCCGACCTTTGTGACCAATTGGCATTTGCACGCAAATGCCAGCATCATTCTGTATCATCATTTATAGCAACAAACGGGATATGAGAGAACGACAAGCAAGACAGTGCCAGCACCTGCTGCTGGCCTTGGCCTGCACCATTGGCGCATTATTGCTGCCGGGCCGTGCAATGGCCGATGCATACGTGGAGCGCTCCTACAACTACATGGTGACGCTCAACGGCGCGAACACCATCCGCATCAAGGTTCCCGTCTACGACGAAGACGGTGCCGACCATTGGGTGAGCAACGGCAACCTGAAGCTGCAGGTGGCCGACGACAAGGGTAACTTCGGCGCTGAGCAGACCGCCTTTTGGTGGAGGGAGGACGAGTCGAGCGACGGTCACGACAACGACCACTCCGACCTGTGGTGCAAGTTCTCCACCAGCGTCGGCGGCAGCTTCGACGTGACGCAGGGCAACTCCGCCAGCCATTTCACCCTGACGAAGGGCGACGGCACGCTGCGCCGTCTGGTCTATGAAAACAACGACAGGACCTATGACGTCACAGTAGTCTGGCGGTTGCCCTACGACCTTTTGGGCAAGACTCTGAAGTTCTCGTGGGACGTAAAGCTCGACTACACCAACGGCCTGGCCTGGGACACGCAGTACGACGTGAAGGGGCTCTCTGCCACGACCATCGCCATGCCCAAGGCCGCCGACGTGGTGTACCCGCAGACGACGATGGCCACCATCTCCTACAGCGAGCAGGGCAAGCTGGAGATACCCTGGTTCATCGGCTCGGACAAGGTGACGGCGGCGCGCTACGAGTTCACTGATGCCAATGGCAAAATCGTGAGCGAGAATAGGCCAGCCAACGAGAACAACGGCACCATCTACCTCAATGCCACCGAGCCGCACAACAACTTCCACGTCATTGTGAGCTACAGGGACAACAACGACTACCTCATTGAGAACATCTCATCGGCCACGCAAAACCTAAAGATGATTCACGCTCCCGTGTGCCTCACCGCCACACCCCTTGGGGGGCACAAGGCACCAGTGCAGCTGACGTGGAACATCCAGTATCCAGGCACTGAGGACATGCTGGAAACCGACTTCTTCGAGATACAACGCTCGCTGACGGGCGAGGAGGCCGACTTCGTGACCATCGGCACGGAGCCATTCGTGCTCGACGCGAACAAGCTCAGCTTCACCTACATCGACAGCCTCTTCGTCAACGACGTGGCCGAGGGGCAGCTCAAGGGTGGCGGCACCCTCGACCATCTGACCTATCGTGTGCGCCGCATGTGCACGCAGACGTGGGGATGGGAGGGTAACTCCACTGTTGCCACGGCCTCGTGCGTTGTCGACGACATCCACCTGCTGCGCATCACCGATTTCAAGGCCCTGTGGGACGACGAGCGTGCCTACACCGTGCGCGTGAGCTGGGAGTATGGCGACGAGCACAACGCCGTGTGGGACAACCGCGCACAGATGAAGCTGCGCGTGGCGATGATTAACCGCGACGGCGAACCCGTCGACACACTGACCTACACGCTGACCGCCGATGAGCGTGAACAGCGCTACAAGATTGTCAGCCTCACGCGCCCGTGCGTGAACTATAGAATAAAGTTGTATATAGAACGCGGCAACTCGCCCCTGCACCTCTACGAGGAGCTTGGCTTCTACTATTTCCCCATCCGCAACGAGGACGACTGGAACACCTTCCGCCAGAAAGTATCCAATGCCAAGGGAGAATACGACGTGAACGCGCGTCTCTATGACGACATCAGCAGTGGCAACAGCTGTGGCGACGCGAGTTCACCCTTCCGGGGGCATTTCGACGGCAACGGACACACGTTCACTGCCAGCATCAGCGGTTTCAACGCCCAGGCCATGTTCCGCTATGCCAAAGACTACACCATTACAAGCCTACATGTGGCGGGCACCGTCGCCGGCGGCCAGCACTCGGCGGGACTGGTGGGCTTCAGCGATGGCAGCAGCGGCCAGCACAACACCATTGCCAACTGCCGCGTCTCCGCCACCGTGAGCTGCAGCGACGACCATGCCGGCGGCATCGTGGGCCACGGACAGACGGCCGACCATGTCATCACAAACTGCCTCTTCGACGGCAGCATCACAGGCAGCGACATTTCCTACGCCGGAGCCTTCATGGGATGGGCCGAAGACAACACCACCAACATGGTGTCCTCCTGTCTTGAAAAGGGAACCTACACGAATGTGCAGCACGCCGGAGCCAACTACAAATACATCGGCAACCTTAATGCCAGCGTCTTTGGGGGCGTGAACAACTGGACCTACGGCAACTGGGGCGAGCTGAACCAGGTGGGCGAAAAGACCGCAGAAGAACTCATCGCCGCACTGGGAGCCGACGAATGGCAGACCGACAAGAACGGCCTCGTCGTTCCGCGTATGGTGAAGAACCCTGACCCGATACGCTATGACTGGATTGCAGACTACTACGAAAAGGCCACGGGTGTCTCGGCCGTCAAAAAGGTCACTGTGGGAAGCATCAGCGATTGGAACCAGCTGGCCGATGCCGTGGCCAATGGCGAGACCAGCCTCGACGTCACGCTCACCAACGATATAGAACTGAGAGACGCCAAGCAGATCGGAACCTTGGCGAAGCCGTTCACCGGATTCTTCAACGGCGGCGGACACACCATCACCACCCACTCCATCACACCCTTCCTTCATGCCAAGAACGCCGTCATCGCCAACCTTACGGTGACAGGTGAGATGGAGTCGAGAGATAGTGGCGCCGGCATCGTCCACTATGGCCGTAATATCGCCATCGCGGGATGCCTGGTGAGCGTTGATTTCTACAACTGCCACACCGTGTCGTACTCGTTTGTGAATTCCGCATCCGACGTCGTCATCTACAGGTGTGTAGACGCCTGTCGCTTCAACCTCTCCGGCAGCTATGCCTACGCGGGATTCATCGGGACAAGGGTTTCGAGCAGCGACGAAATTCCGAACCATAACACGAAATCTGTCATGGCCGACTGCATCTCTGCTCCTTCGCCCACCAGCTATTTCGGCAACTACCTCGACCGTGGAAGCAATTTCTTCTGGGGCGACGATGTCACCCTGAAACGATGCTACTATATCGGCAGCGGCATGAACTTCACAGGAGAGTTCCAGGGCATCAAGCTCTGCAATGCCGACAACACGGAGAGAATCGCCAAATTCGTGGAACTGAATGACAAATGGCTTGCCAAGCAGGACGAATGGCCGCTCATGACACCCATGGCAAGCAGCGACTACCTCCCGTCGAACTTCCACCACGAGAGCATCGGCAAGATCGACAAGACGCTGAAGACCGAGCCACGCCAAAGCAGCGTGCTGCTGACGTGGCACACCGACGGCAACCCCATCGACTTCTTCACGGTGCTGCGCCGCGCGAAAGGCAGCAACGATGCATGGGACACCGTGGAGAGTGGCATCGACCAGATGAGCTACGAGGACACCACCGTCTCGCCCCTTGAGGACTATGAATACAAGGTGCGCGCCACCAACGACTGCGAGGGGCAGACCTATACCGAGACCGAAGTGAAGGAGGGTGCTTGTAAGCACAGCGGACTCGCCGAGGGCTACGTGCGCTTCAGCGACGGCACGGGCGTGCCCGGCATCGAGCTGGAAATCACGTCGGGAAGCACCAAGGTGACGAGGACCACCGACGACAGCGGATATTTCATGGCCGACGAGCTGCCCTACAACGGACAGCAGAGCATCACCTACACCGTCACGCCCGTCAGCACCGGCGGCATACAGCTTGAGGTGGAGAGCTATGCCGTGACCTTCAACAACCACTCTAACCACGAGGTGGTGCACCAGTTCACCATCACCAACGGACTGCAGTTCAATGCCTACGTGATGTACGACGGCACGAGCATCCCCGTGAAGGGCGCCCATTTCCGCGTGAACGGCAGTCTCCTGCACAATGCCAAGGGCAGCCATGTGGAGACCGACTTCGATGGACATGCGCAGTTCTACGTGTTGAACAACACGCTCAACAAGATTCAGGTTGAGATGAACCAGCACACCTTCACTGGCGGCGGATGGTACAAGAGCGCCGACGGTGTGGTGCTCACCGACAAGGTGGGCCAGGCCTACTTCTACGACTCCACATTGGTGAAGCTCACAGGCCGCGTCGTAGGCGGAAAGGACCAAGGCTCCCTGCCGCTCGACAACAACTTGAGCCACAACAACCTGGGCGATGACCTGACGATGGTGCTCACCTTGGAGGGCGACAACACGTCGTGGCTGGTCTACGACAACTTGAACCCCGCTCTTGCGAAGCGCGACGTCGTCTTCCAGCATCCCGCCGGTGGTGGCCACAAGACCAAGGTTGAGGTGCAGCGCAAGCGTATGGTGGTGAAACCCGACAGCATCACCGGTGAATACATGCTCAAGCTACCACCCGTGCGCTGGAAGGTTCAGCAGGTGTACTGCAAGGGCTACCCCACATTGTTCCAGGACGGCCAGGTGAGCGAGGTCATCGACCTCACCAACTGCCTCGCGCCTGTGGACTCCACCTACACCGGAACGTTCACCGACACCGAGGGCAAGAGCGTCTACCAGCCAAAAGAATCCTACAACTACCGCTACAGTCGCATCTACCACGCACCCGTGGAAATCACCTACCGCCAACTGGGCTACGACACCTTCGACTATTTCGGCGACAAGACATACATAGCCCAAACCGTGGGCGATGATGACAACGTGGAGGTGCCACTGGTCTACCAGAGCGCCGACAGCGTGGCCTACACCTTCGGCTATCCCGTGTTCAGCCTGGAGCGTGGCTATCCCATACAGCTCGCCGTGGTGGAACGCTACCCATGGAACGGCGTGAAGGGCAGTCCAAAGGAAGACGTGGTGAGGATAGGCGGTGGCAAGGTCACCATCCACAACGGCATGAAAAACGGTCTGCACCAGGAAACAGTCAAACTCGACAGCGTGGGCGAGGGGCGCTTCATCCTCAAAGCCGAGCAGACCACCCGTCTGCTGACGCACGACGATGCCCTGCGCACCGTGACGATGACACTGGAGCAGGACGGCACCACCTACGAGGCCAAGCCCCTGAAGGGATACATCCTGAACATGTTTGCCACCAGTGGAGCCAAGGACGTACTCGTCAGCGGGCAGCCACTCCTCATCGACATCCTGCGCGACCCGCCTGGCGGAGGCAGCACCGCCACGCTGTCGAAGGGGTCGAAGCTGAAATACACCTACACCCTCGACATGAAGCTGCATGCCGGACTGAAGCTGAATATCGTCACCGGCACTAAGCTGGAGAATTTCCAGGGAGCCGTGGCGGCAGGCTCAGTGGCCGGCATCATCAATGGCAGCGACAACGAGGAGCTAATCGACTTCGAGTATGCCTTCGACATGGAGGGCAAGCGAGCCTTCACCTACACCATGAACGTGAATGAGGATATCACCACCTCAAGCGACAAGAGCATGGTGGGCGCCGACGCCGACCTCTATATAGGCATGGTGCAGAACATGATTGTCACACCAGTATCTACCATCCGCGCCATCCCCGACAGCATGTACCAGCAGATGCTGGGCAAGCTGGGCGGCGGACAGACGGCTGGCATAGAAACCGACTACGGCATGTTGGTGGAGATTGCCGAGGGAACAGCCCAAGGCAAGAAATACCATCTGGTGCGCGACGAGTCGATAGGCTACGGACCGCAGGTGACCTCGCAGTTCGTGCACTCGCAGAAGCACATCCTCACACAGCTCATCCCTGAGAAGGTGAAGGAGCTGCGGGCACTGATGTTCACCGGTACGGCGGCAGAGGCACAGAAGTTGGCCAATGCCACGGGCAAGCCCGTCTACCGCTCGCTTGTGGATGCCAACAGCGAACGCTTCGGACTGATGAACACCAAGAACGAAAAGATATTCTACTACACCAGTACGATGGATGAGGAGCCGGACATGAACTACGTCATACACCTGCCTACAGGCACCACCATCCGGCCTGCCGACGAGGTGGCCGAAAAATGCCAGATCATCTACGCATGGGTGCAGATGGTGGCGCAGAACGAGCACGAGAAGCTGGCCGCTACCGAGTATGTGACCAACTACGATGTCGATGGCGGCTCGAAAGTGACCTATAGCGAGCAGTTCGAGAGCGACTACACCATCTCGAACTACTACCACCTGCCAGGCGTCATCAGCGCACACTACTTCGACGAAGGTGGGGCCGACATGGGGATTGCCGTCAGCTCGATTGTCGGCATAAAAATCGTGTCATACATACTCAAATACATCTATAAGAACTATGTGAACTCAACGACCAGCACCAATGGCGCTGGCAGCAACGGAGGCAGCAAGAACGGATTCGAAACCACCACCTACTTCTATGGCAGCACCTTCAAGTTCAGTCTGCTGCCCGTGCTCGACTACAGCGTGAAGGACGTGTCGGGCGAGTCGAAGACCTATAGCCGCAAGGAGAGCTTCACCATCGCCATGGACAAGAAGAGCCACCTGGACTTCGACCTCTATCGCGTGCAGACCGACACCACCAGCATGAATTCAACGGACGTGCTCGACGTGTTCACCAACCGCAATTTCTATGACGGCGTGGACTATGTGGAGGACCACCTGCGCCGCGACAACGACATGAAAAACGTGCGCTACGCCAGGGGATTCGTCTACCGCACACGCGGAGGTGCCACCTGCAACCCATGGGAGAATGAGCGCCGCACACACTTCTACGAAGAGGGACGCATACTCGACGAGCGGACGAAGAAGATTCAGAACCCGAAAATCTCGCTCGACCGACAGAGCGTCAGCGGCGTCGCCATCGGCGACCCGGCACGCTTCAAAGTCTACCTCACCAATGATAGCGAGATGCCCGAGGCGGCCACAGGAGGACTCCGACAGTTCAACCTCTACCTCGACGAGAACAGCAACCCCCACGGCGCAAAAATTTATGTTGACGGCACACCGCTCAACAGCGCCGGAATCGTCGTGATGCTCGACCCTGGAGAGGTGGTACAGAAAACCATCGAGGTGTATGCCGGCGACGAGTTCGACTATGAGGGGCTGCAGCTGGGCTTGTGCTCACCCACCGACTGGGAGCGCTCGTATGATAATGTGAAGTTCGACGTGCACTACCTGCGCATGGCCGGGCCGGTGAACATCGCGTCGCCAGGCGACAAGTGGGTGATGAACACCTACGCACAGTGGAACGCCGACCGAGGATGGTTCATGCCCATCACCATCGACGGCTTCGACAAGCACCAGAAGAACTTCGACCACATAGAGTTCCAGTACAAGGAGTCGCTGCGCGGCGAGGACAGCTGGACAAACCTCTGCTCCTACTATGCCGACTCCACCCTGATGGCACAGGCCAACGGCGTGCGCGACATGATCCCAGAGAACGGAAACATCATCACCGAGTTCTACGGCGAAGGAACGGTTATGGAGAAGGCCTACGACCTGCGCGCCGTGCTCTACTGCCGCGACGGCAACTCCTTCCTCACCACGCCCTCGCGCATCGTCAGCGGCGTGAAGGACACCCGCCGACCGCAGCTCTTCGGACTGCCCGAACCCAAGGACGGCATACTCACCGCCGCTACAAACATCGTGTTCAACTTCTCAGAGGACATAGAATACAACTACCTCAACGCCATCACCAACTTCGAGGTGAAAGGCGAGGTGAACAACGACAACGTTTCCGAGAAGGTCAGCCTTCTCTTCACCGGCGAGGCCAGCGTGGAAAGCGAGGCACAGCGCAACTTCAGCGGCAAGGACGTGACCATCGACCTCATGGTGCGACCCGCAGAGACAGGGCGCGACATGCCACTCTTCGCACACGGCACCAACGGTAAACGACTGCAGCTGTGGTTGAAGAAGGACTTCCGCCTGAAGGCCGTGGTCGACGACCAGACGTTTGAGTCGGACACTGCCATCGTCAGGGGAGCCTTCACACAGGTGGCACTGGTCATCGGCCAGGACAGCACCATCACGTTCTACAACGGCGGCAAGGCCATTGGCCACGACAAGCTCAGTGAGCCATACCACGGCACAGGGCCGCTCATCTACGGACGAACCAACGAGACCGACCGCTCGAAGAGCCACTACTACGAAGGACGCATGATGGAGGCACGACTGTGGTACCGGGCACTCACCGGTTCACAGGTGGGCACCACCTACGGCAGCCGACGGCTGACGGGCTACGAGTTGGGGCTTGTGGACTACTACCCCATGAACGAGGGCAGTGGCGACTACATTATCGACCACACACAGGGTGCCAACGCCAAGCTGATAGGCGCCTCGTGGGCCATGCCCCGAGGAATGTCGCTGCACATCGACTGGGATGACCGCGGACTGGCCCTCGACGATAACGCCCTCAACCGCACAGCCGAGCAGGACTACACGTTGATGTTCTGGTTCAAAACCGACGCCACAGGGCGCGGTGTGCTCCTGGCCAACGGAGCCGGCAGCCGCAACGAGGTGGGGGCCAAGAACCTCTTCAACATCGCCTTCGAGGCCGAGAAGCTGAGATACCGCACACACGGCATGGTCATCGATGTGCCCGGCGACTGGAGCGACAACAAGTGGCACCACTACACCATGACAGTGAACCGCTCGCGAGGGGTGGCCAACATCTACGTGGACCAGGCACTGCGGGCCACCTTCGAAGCTGACTCACTCGGAGCCATCAGCGGCGGACACCTACTCATCGGAGCAGCACGCACCGACGAACTGAACGAGGAAGGCAAGGTGGTGACCATCGACACACGCAACTGGTTGCGCGGCAACATCGACGAGCTGTGCCTCTTCGAACAGGCACTGCCACCAACGCTCATACAGAGCTATGCCACACGCAGCCCCAACGGCGACGAGACAGGACTGCTCACCTACCTCTCATTCGACCGCGAGGAACGCCAGAAGGACAACGACATCGTGCTGGTGCCCTATCCCTACAGCAAAAAGGTATACAAGGATGACATGGGCGGGGTGAAGTACGAACTCGACCCGGTGACACTGCAACCCACCTCGACGCCGGTGCGCGACTACCCCTTCGTTGATTCACCCGACGTAATCTTGGCCCACATCGCCGACTCCACGGCAGCCCCCGTGGTGCCCTACGAGGAGCTGCGAAACCTCACCTTCAGCTTCGTAGGCGAGGGACATAAAGTGCTGGTCGACATCAATGAACCCAACGCGCGCATCAACCGCCGCAACATCTACGTCACCGTGCGCGACGTGGAAGACAAGAACGGCAATGCCATGGCATCGCCAGCAACGGCATGCTACTACGTGACCAACAGCGCCCTACAGTGGTTAATCAACCGGCAGACAACAACCGTCGGCTACGGACAGGCAGAAAGTATTTACTTCACCATTGTCAACAACAGCGCTGCCAGCCACACCTACACCATCGAGAACTGCCCCAAATGGCTCACGCTCGACAACTACAGCGACATCGTCACAGCTCAATTCATGACATCCATACGCGCCACCGTGAGCAAAGACCTCAACGTGGGAACCTACGACGAAATCATCTATCTCACCGACGAGGACGGCATCACAGAACCTTTCTATCTCAACCTCACCGTCGAGGCCGTGCAGCCCGACTGGGCATGGAGCGTGCCGGGCAACCTGCTGGAGCACTCGATGAACATCGTGGCAAGGGTGTATCTCAACGACGAGATAGACATCGACGCACGCGACATCATCGGCGTCTTCGACAGCGACAACGTGTGCCACGGCTTCGCACACATCGACTACTCGGCACTCACTGGCGAGAGCAGCCTCTACCTCACCGTATACAACAACAAAGCCGACGGGCGCGAGCTGCGGTCCAAGCTGTGGCAATACGCCACGGGGCGCGAGCTGATGCTCACCGCCAACGGCGAGGAGACGATCGCCTTCAGCCCAGGCACCATCATGGGCGTCGACAGGCCAGTGCGCCTGGAGGGCGGCACCCTCTTCGTGCAGACCTTCAACCTGAAGGAGGGCTGGAACTGGGTGTCGTTCAACGTGCAGAGCGACAAGCTGGCATACCTGAACAACCTGCTCGACGGACTGCCATGGCAGGACGGCGACATACTGACCGACATGAACAGCAGCGCAACGCTCCTCTACACCGACGGCCACTGGATGGCATCGGGACAGGTGCACAGCATGCGCCTCTCGCCACGAAAGGCTTACGCCATCAAGGTGCAGCAGGACACGGCGTTCCCCGTGGGAGGCAGCATCATCAGGGCCGAGGACGCTCGCACCATCGAGGTGAAGCAGGGATGGAACGGCATCGGCTACACTCCCATCATCAACCTGAGCGTGGAGACCGCCCTCAGCGACTACTACGACAAGGCGCTGCCCGGCGACGTCGTCAAGAGCCACGACGAGTTCGCATACTTCACCACCACTGGAGGCGCAGGACGCTGGCGCGGCAACCTGCAGTATATGAAGCCCGGCGAGGGATACATGCTCCTGCGCATGGACACCACCGACGTGGCATTCCGCTACCCCTTCTACGAACTGGGGAGCACCTTCGTAGACGAGTGGGCATACGCCACCACCAGCAGGGCTCCCGCACGCAGCCGCGCCACCATGAGCCTCACGGCCACCATCGAGGGCTTCGACACCGAGGAGGGCGACCGCCTGGTGGCCTACGCCGACGGCGAGCGCTGCGGCGAAGCCATCATGGGCGAGCACGGCGGCGAAGCCACGGCGGGCGGGCGCTGCGGCGAAGCCACGGCGGGCGACGAAGCAGGTGAACCACTCTACCTCAGCATCGGAGGCGAGAAGGGGCAGGGCATCTGGTTCGCCATCGAGCGCAACGGCGACATCGTGGCCACCACAGCAGAGCTGATGACCTTCGAAGCCGATGCCGTCATCGGCAGCCCCGACACACCCACGGCCATCAGCTTCGCCAGCCCCGACAATGCCATCGGAAAGTGGTACACCACGGGTGGCGTGCAACTGCAAAAGCGGCCCGCACAGAAGGGGGTATACATCTACAATGGCAGGAAAATCGTAGTGAAATGACATGACTGCCCACAAATATAGCATCAATAAAAAAAGAATATGAAGACAAAGCATTTGTTTCTATGCCTTTTGGCATTAGTGGCATGCGCTTGCAGCAGTAGCGATGACACCGACGAAGACAGCGGCAAGGGCGGTGGCTACTCCTTGGCCAGCGTTGACACCATCCCCCAGTGGCAGATGGACTGGAGCTACAACCAGGAGCGCCCCAACTGGCAGGAGCCCAACACGTGGAACTACGAGAACTGGACGGTGATGCTGGTGCAAATCGAGGAGGAGCTGCAGCCCTACGCCACGCCCGACGACCTCATGGCCCTGATGGTGGGCACAGAGCTGCGCGGACTCGCCAGCCCAGCCTTCGACATAAGCGAAGGAGACACCAAGGCCACATACTTCCTGCTGAAGGCCTACGCCAACGAGGCCGACAACGAATGGATGGACGTCACGCTCATGTACTACAACAGCCGCCTGAACCACATCTTCGCACGCATGGCAACAGCAAGGTTCGCAAAAGACCAGGTGTTTGGCATCGACGAAGACTTCATCCCCGACTTCACCTACGGCTCGTCGAAATATCCCGTAGTGATGAGCCTCGCACTCGATGCCACTGCCATCGCCGATGCCAACATCGTGCCCACCGCTGGCGACAAGGTGGCCGCCTTCGTGGGCGACGAGTGCCGAGGGGCGGCATCAAGCAGCGGACGCATCACCATCTACGGGCGACAAGAGGGCGAGACGGTGACGCTGAAATACTACGAGGCCACCAAGCACCGCGTGCTCACCGTTGAAAATGCCACGAAAACACAACAACAGCAAATCACAAGCATCATATTCGAATGACCATGAAAACAACGACAATCCTCCTGATGGCAGCAGCACTGGCGACGGCTGCCGCCTGCTCCAACGACGACACGACAGAGCAGCAGCCGACGCAGACACAGCGCCCCCTGACCATCAACGTGGCAGAAAACCCATTCGTCAACCCAGATGGAAGCCGCAGCACAAGGGGCGAAATCTTGACCACCTCATCGACATCATTCAATGCCTTCACCATGGACTATGTCTATGGCTCAAGCCACATACATGGCGATGCAACGGCCACCAACAGCAACGGGAAATGGAGCAGCACAGACTTATGGCCCGACACTGATGGCACGGTGAAATGGTACGCCCATACCGACGGCACCTTCATTTGGTCTAATGAGCCCTACATCAATTTCGCTGTAGACGAAACGGTGGCCTACCAGAAAGACCTGCTGGTGGCCACTGCCGCCGACACCTGGGAACACTGCCGCGGCAAGCTTTCGTTTACTTTCGACCATGCCTGCGCCGCCCTACGCTTCCTCATGAAGAAGGCCAAGAACCTGAGCGACTACACACTGACGGTGAGCGAGGTGAAGCTCTGCCACGTGGTGAAAGCGGGCGACTACTACTTCAGCACAGCGTCGTGGAGCCTGGGCACGGAAACGACGGGCTACACCCTCTTCAGCGGCAGCAAGACGCTGGGCGACACCGACTACGAGGCCATGGACACTGACGAGTCAACGGCCTACCTCTTCCTCATACCCCAGACGCTCACGGCCTGGAACGGCAGCGGCTCGCCCGCCAACACCTATCTTGAGTTGAACTGCACCATCAAATCAGGTGACACCCAAGTACACAGCGGCATGGCATACATCCCCTTCGGGGCCACACTCGAAAAAGGCACCCAGTATGACGTGAACCTCAACATCGGCAAGAACTCACTCTACAAGAACGACGGAACCAAAATCATCAACTGACACCATGAAAACAACATACCACCAGCCCACCACACTCACCATCACCCTCCACAGCCACGCCCTGATGCTCACAGGCTCCAACAAGGTGAACGCGTACAACCACACCACCATCAGCGCTGGCGACAGCGACGATGAGTAGCCCGAATCGGTCATCATGTCAGTCAGGGGCGAACCTGTCCTTCGCCTTCTATGAGCCACTTGTAGGTGGTGATTTCTTCGAGTGCCATAGGTCCGCGTGGCCCGAGCTTCTGGGTGCTGATGCCAATCTCGGCGCCGAGTCCAAACTGTGCACCATCGGTGAACGAGGTGGGTGCGTTCCAGTAGACGCAAGCGGCATCCACCTGCTGCTGGAATTGGCGGGCAGTATCCGCGTTGCGGGTGATGATGGCCTCGCTGTGGCCAGAGCCATAGCGGTCGATGTGTGCCAAGGCTTCGTCGAGGCTGCCCACAGTCTTCACCGCCATTTTGTAGTCCATGAACTCCGTGCCGTAGCTCTCGGCGGTGGCTTTTTCAAGATAGGGATAGCCATTGCCGACAAGAACATGGTGAGCCTCG
>JAEEGG010016092.1_pt1 | contig 15581 bp, 14 predicted proteins | sample 9134161 | NCBI WGS metagenome assembly JAEEGG01 (sample SAMN16246543, study PRJNA631951) | gut metagenome | biome: gut microbiome; feature: rumen; material: CR-attached | host: Bos | place: Iran: Karaj | collected 2018-10
AGGCCGCGGAGCACGCCGTGGCACGACTTGGATTCGTTGTCCTGCACCCAGGTGTTGGTGATCCCGGCGGCCTCGTATGCCGCCTGGTTCCAGGATTCGAAAAAGTAGCCGCGTGCGTCGCCGAAGACTTTCGGCTCGATGATGAGCACGCCGGGGAGAGCGGTTTCGATGATGTTCATTCTTCAATCAGCCTCAGCAGATATTGTCCGTATTCGGTTTTAAGCATGTCTTTCACGCTTTCGCGGATGTCGTCCTTGCTCATCCAGCCGTTTTCGTATGCGATCTCCTGCAAACAGGCGATCTGAAGTCCCTGCCGCGTTTCGACCGTGCGGATGAAATTCGCGGCGTCCAGCATGCTGTCGTGCGTGCCGGTGTCCAGCCAGGCGTAGCCGCGCTTGAACACTTCCACGTGGAGCTGGCCGCGCCGCAGGTATTCGTTGTTCACGGCGGTGATCTCAAGCTCGCCGCGTGCGGACGGCTTGATGTTTTTCGCGATGTTGACGACGTCGTTGTCGTAGAAATACAGCCCCGTGACGGCGTAGTTGGATTTCGGCTTTTTCGGCTTCTCCTCGATGGAGATCGCATTGCCCTCGGAATCGAATTCGACCACGCCGAAGCGTTCCGGGTCGCACACGTGGTAGCCGAACACGGTCGCGCCGATCTCGCGGTCAGCTGCGGTCCGAAGAAGTTTGCTCAGCTTGGCGCCGTAGAAGATGTTGTCGCCGAGCACGAGCGCCACGCGGTCGGATCCGATGAACTCCTCGCCGATCAGGAACGCCTGCGCGAGCCCCTCGGGTTTCGGCTGGACGGCATAGCTGAAGTTCACGCCGAAGCGGGAACCGTCACCAAGCAGACGTTTGAAGCTGGGCTGGTCTTCCGGCGTGGTGATGATCAGAATGTCGCGGATGCCCGCCAGCATGAGCGTGCTGATCGGGTAATAGACCATCGGTTTGTCGTATACGCCGAGGAGCTGTTTCGAGACCCCGAGGGTGATCGGGTGAAGACGCGTTCCCGCGCCGCCTGCCAGTACGATGCCTTTCATGTTCAATCTCCTGTTCCGAGGCGTTCCATTTTGTACGAGCCGCTGAGCACATGCGCGCACCAGTCGTCCTTGTGTTCGAGGTACCACAGCACCGTCTTGCGGATGCCGGATTCGAACGTCTCCTGCGGCTTCCAGCCCAGTTCTCGCGCGATCTTCGACGGGTCGATGGCGTAGCGCAGATCGTGTCCCGGACGGTCCTTCACGTGGACGATCTGTTCCGCGTAGGATTTACCGTCGGTGCGCGGCCTGAGCTCGTCAAGCAGCGCGCAGATCGTCTTCACGACCTCAATGTTCTTCTTCTCGTTGTGCCCGCCGATGTTATACGTTTCGCCGGGAACGCCCTGCGTCGCGACCAGATACAGCGCTCTTGCATGGTCCTCGACGTACAGCCAGTCGCGGATCTGCAACCCTTCGCCGTAAACCGGCAGCTCCTTGCCGTCCAGCGCGTGCAGGATGACCAGCGGGATGAGCTTCTCCGGGAAGTGATATGGTCCGTAGTTGTTCGAGCAGTTCGTGACGACCGTCGGCAGTCCGAACGTGCGTTTCCAGGCGCGGACCAGATGGTCGCTCGACGCCTTGCTGGCGCTGTACGGCGAACTCGGCGCGTACGGAGTGGTCTCCCGGAAGAAGTCCTCCGGGCCGTTCAGGTCGCCGTAGACTTCGTCGGTGGAAATATGATGGAACTTGAACTTGGCTTTTTCGGCGTCGTCCAGTCCGTGATAGTATTTCCGCGCCGCTTCCAGCAGGGTGTACGTGCCCACGATGTTCGTCCGGATGAACTCGCCGGGGCCGTCGATCGAGCGGTCCACATGGCTTTCCGCGGCGAGGTGCATCACATGCGTCGGCTTGAACTCGGCAAACACGCGGTCCAGTTCGTTCCGGTCGCAGATGTCGACCTTCTCGAACTTGAACCGGTCGGACTTCGCGACAGGAGCCAGGTTTTCGAGGTTGCCGGCATACGTGAGCTTGTCGACCACGCACACGGAATCCGGCGTGTCGTTGATGATGTGCCGGGCCACTGCAGACCCGATGAATCCGGCTCCGCCGGTCACGATGATGCGGTTCATGATTGTCCTGAAATGCTCCTGTCGGGGAAAGCGATCCGTCCGGATCACGGGAAAAAACGCAAAAATAGCATGGAAGATAATATATTCTATTTTATGGGAAAATCAAGCTCGCGGGTTGCATTTCGGCTTATTCCAGTGTATATTTTTTTATGTTGCCGCTTCCCCGTGGCACGATTCCATTCGACAATCAGGAGACATGACATGAACCCCATCCGCAAGGCGGTCATCCCCGCGGCCGGTTTCGGCACCCGCTTCCTGCCGTTCACCAAGGCTGTCCCGAAAGAGCTTGTACCCGTGGTCGACAAGCCCGTCATCCAATACGTGCTGGAGGAAGCGGCGGCGTCCGGCATCACCGAGGCTGCCGTGATCGTGAGCGACGGCAAGGAAGCGATCCGGCATCATTTCGCCCCGGTCCCCGCGCTTTACGACCGTCTGCGGCACGACGGCAAGACCGCTTTTCTGGAATCGCTCGAAGCTATCGACGGTCTGATGCGCCTCACATACATCACCCAGACCGAGCTCAAAGGGCTCGGCGATGCCGTCCTCCGCGCGGAGGAATTCATCGGCGGCGAACCGTTTGCCATCCTGCTCGGCGACACCGTGACGACGTCGTCCTGCGGCGTTCCGGTCACGCGCCAGCTGATTGACGCCGCGATGCGGGCGGGCGGTTCCGTGACCGCGCTGGAACGCGTCCCGAGGGAGCTCACGAACCGCTACGGCGTGATCGACGGCACGGACGAAGGGGACGGCCTGTACCGTGTGAAGACGTTCGTGGAGAAGCCCGCGCCCGAGGAGGCGCCGTCCAACCTCGCCATTGCCAGCCGCTACGTGATGACGCCGGAGATCTTCGGGTTCCTGCGGAACGGCAAACCCGGCAAGGGCGGCGAGATCCAGCTCACGGACGCCATGCGGGCGCTGTGCGAAATCCAGCCGATGTTCGGCCTGGAGTTCCGCGGCCGCCGACATGACATCGGCAGCAAGCTCGATTTCGTGAAGGCTACGCTCGAGTTCGCGCTTGCGCGCCCCGAATTTCACGACGCGCTTGCCGACTGGCTCAAGGACCTGAAAGTATGACGTCCCCGGCGGGAGGTTTCCTGACAAAAACACGGCGGCTGGCGGGACGGCTCAACCCGTTCCCGGATTCCGCTCGCCCGCTTTTCCGTCCGGCTCCCGCCGAACTTGCGCTGTGGCTTCTGTTCGTCTCCGTCACGCTCCTGATGGTCCTGTGCCACGAACCGTGGCGAGACGAAGCGCAGGGGTATGTGCTGGTCCGCGACACCACGCTGGCCGAACTCATCCTGCACATGAAGTTCGAAAGCCAGTTTCTGCTGTGGTATCTGCTGACCTGGGTGCTCGTCCGCCTGTTCGGCGTCACGATCTTCGGCCTGAACCTGCTGCACTGGGCGATCTCCTGCTGCACGGCATTCCTGGTCCTGCGGCGGGCGCCGTTCCGTCTGCTCACGCGAGCCGCCATGATCTTCGCCGTGATGTTCGCGTTCGAGTTCACGGTGGTCACGCGGCATTATGCGGTCGGCATCTTCCTGCTCGCGGCCCTGATGGTGAACTGGCGTAGCCGGTTCCGGCATCCCGTCCTGTACGCGTGCGGGATCGCGGTCTGCGCCTCGTCCAATCTTCCGGAATGGGCCTGTCTGGGCGGGCTCTGCACCGCGATTGGCTATGAGGTGATCGCGCGCAAGCTCTGGACGCGCCCCGTGATCGCGGCCATGCTGGTCGCGCTTTTCGGGTTCGTCCTGGCGCTTGCCGAGATCTTCAACGGGCACGGGTTCGGGTCGCCCTATGTGAGCTACCGCGGAAACCAGGTGGCGGGATTCGAGCTCGCGAAACGGTTCGGGGATGCGTTCAAAGCGATTTCCAATCTGGTGTATCTTCCGGCATGGGCGTGCCTCGTCTGCTTCCTGCTCGGCATTCTGTTTTTTGCCCGGAGATCCGTCTCCGCGCTCGTCTGTTTCCTGACCAACGCTCTCCTGATGTTCTCGCTTCAGTTCGTCGGGGGGTTCCATTCCATGCGGCATGTCGGATTCCTGCTCATCGGGACGGTCGTTTCCTGCTGGATCGCGGCACAGGACGAGGAAGTTCCGGGCGGGTTTGCGTTCCTCTCGCGGCTTCCGCGGCGGGCGACGGCCGTTCTTTGCGCCGTTTCGGGCTGTGCTGCCGCGCTGCTGCTGTTCCTGCAGGCTGTCCTGACCCCGTTCTTCGTCTGGATGGAGGTGAAGTATCCGTTCTCGCACGGACGCGCCGCGTCGTACTTCATCCGGGACAACATTTCGAAAGAGGTCCCGATGTACTGTTTCTCGGCGCGGTCGAACGTGTCGGTCCTGCCGTGGCTGCCGGGCCGCAGCTACTTCATTTTCGACCGCATGGAGCAGGGCACGTATTCCAAATGGGGGCGGTCGCACGGGCTTTCCATGAAGGGCATGGCGGAAGAGATCGCGGACCGCCTCGAACCCGGCCAGAGGTATGCCGTTTTCGTCGTTGCGATGAACGAGGACCCGAACATCTTCCCGCCGAACATGGTCCTGCTGTACGACTCCCGCCAGAACGAAGAGCCTGTGTGGGGGCCGTACGTCGAGGAATTTCTGGTCTTCGCGGTGGTCCGGCAGGAAGATGTCGACCTGTACCGGCCGAGAGTGCCGCGGATCCCGTCGAAGTTCATCCCGCAGGGAGTGAAGATCAAGGAAGCCCCCGCGGGAATCTGATCGTTTCCGGGGAGACGGAAATCATGGTTGCCGTTTCGGCGTGGTTCACTCCTGCACGAACGTGTGCATGGAGCGGGGCGGCAGGATCACATCCAGACGTTCCCCGCCGAAGTTGACGCTCAGCACGGCTTCCGTCTTCTCGTCGCGGTTCGCCGCCACGACCACGTATTTGCCTTCGGGCGTGAGGAAGACCGCGGCCGGGACCTGGCCGGTGCGTCCGTTGATCGCGCTCACCAGCTTCGTGCCGGCGGTGACGAAGTGGCTGTAGTGCATGACCGCGTAGTATTCGGGCGTGAGCTCGGCAGTCTTTTCCTTCGAGTTCACGCGGATCAGCGCGTTCTGCCGCCAGCCCCACGCGCTCCGGCCGTCGTCGCACAGGATCACGTTCCAGAACGTGTATTCCTCGCAGCCGCTGCCGAGGTAGTCGTTGATGATGGAGAACGTGTGAAGCGCGCCGCGCCAGTCGAATCTGCCGTCGCCGCATTCGCTTTCGGACTGCATGACCTTCAGATGGGGATATTTCTGGCGCACGTCGCGGATGATCTGCGAGCCTTCCCACTGGAATCCGATTCCCTTGAACAGGTCTTTCCCGATGACGTGCGGGTCGGACAGGATGTTGTCGACCTCGTCGAACCGGTTCGTGTTGATGGTGCCGAGGTAAAGTTCCACGTCCGGGTGTTTCGCCTTCAGGGCGGGGCCGAGGTATTCGGCGTTGAAGAGCGCGGCGCCCTTCGGCGTCCACGGGCATCCGGGGTACGCCGTGTAGCTGTACGCCTCGTTCTGGTACATCACGCGTTTGATCGGGATGCCGCTCATGCCGAACGCCTCGATGTAGCGGCAGAAATAGTCCGCGTACGCCTTCAGGTAGCGCGGGTCCATGATGAAGTAGTCCTGGCTGGCGATGAGGTCCGGGAACCTGCCGGGGCGGGGCTGGATGTCCGGATTCGCGTGCAGCAGGTAGTCGATGCGCGAGTCCATCTTGTTGAATCGGCTGCTGAGGACAGGGTAGTCCTGGTTGATCTTCATCCAGGCGGGCGGAGACCACGGCGAACACCAGAACCAGAGGCGCGGGTTGTATTTCTGTGCGGCATGGATGTACGGGATGATCGTGGAGAGGTCGCGGTTCATGTCGAAGTAGCGGAGCTCGAAATCGCCGGGCACCTCGCTGGCGCTGTACCAGCTTCGGGCGTAGTCGTTGGCTCCGAGCGAGAGGCGTCCGTGCGTGTATTTCAGGTCGCCGTCCGGCGCGAAGATCCGCTTCAGCAGTTCCTCGCGCTTCTCCTCCGGCAGGACTTGCAGGGCGTCCCAGCCGAGCTCGTTGAAGCACGTGCCCCAGCCCTTGAACGTCACGATGGCATTGTTCCCGTCGCCAGCGTCCATTTTGAAGAAGGGACGCACGGAGGAGGTTTCCTCCGTCGGCGTTTCGGCGGCGACGGTCTTCACTTCGCTCTTTACCCAGAACCCGTCCTTTTCGCTGCTGGAATACCGGGTGAACGAACGTGCGGACGCCGTCGCGGCGGCCAGGATTAGGATGGCGGTGATGCCGAGGAGTTTTGCTGTGTGTTTCATGGCTGGTGATTTCCTTTCGGTGGAAGATGTTTTCTGAGGGTACGGACGGCATGTTCGAACGCGGCGACGTCTTCGGGGCGGGGCGGGCGTCCGGCATAGCGGATGCGTTCATACATTGCGGTACATTCGAGCAGGGCCGGGGCGCCGACTTCCTTCGCCCAGGCGCCGTAGGTCTGCCACGGTTTCCGCTGGATCCCGGTCTTGCGCCAGACTGCCAGCTGAAGCGAACGCATCATGGCGGCCAGGCGGCGCATCTGCCGGGTCAGCGCATAACGTCCGCGGCGCCGGTTCCGCAGGTACAGGACCAGCGAAGCGACGAGAGCCAGCGGCGCAAGAAGCTCGAAAACGGACTGGACGGGGTGTGTCCTGACGTGGTCGAGCGTCCACGCGTACGCCGTGTCCCAGGCCAGGATGATCGCCTGCGCCAGGTGTCCGCGGCGGAACCAGTATGCCATGTTGTCGAACTGAAACGCGATGCGGTCGCGCAGCCGGCTGAACCAGGAATCGTCCAGGGCCAGCATTTCTTCGATCTCCTCGCCGGGCGGCGTCGCCTCCACGAGAATCCATTTCTGCTCGTCGTCGAGCCAGGCTTCGGTCCAGGCATGCAGGTCGAAGTTCGTGGCGTAGTAGTACCCCGCTGGATTGTAGCGGCTGCACACGATCCCCGCCACGTAGCGGGTCGGGATCCCGTACAGGCGCAGGAGCAGCGCCGCCGAAGTCGCGAAGAGCTCGCAGTGTCCCGTCCTGCGGTGGAACAGGAACCGCATCAGCGGGCTGTAGTATTCGCCGCGCGAGGGGATGTAGTCGTCGCGCCGCAGGGAATATGTGAAGTTGTCCGAGAAGAATCGGACCACGGCGGCGATCCGTTTCCGGGGCGGCAGACTCGCCGGCTCCACGCCGTCGAAGATCTCGTCCGTCAGGACGGCGAGCTGTTCCGAGAGCAGGGGCGGCAGTGCCAGGTATTCCTGCCTCGCATCGCCGTCCGGCGACATGTCCGCCTCAAGCGGTTCCTGGCTGGCGGCCGCGGGGTCCGGCCGGTTGACCGTTGCGATGACGCCGGTGGACGGGACCCAGTTTTCGGCGATGAGCGCGCCGTCGCGCGTAACGGCGGCGGATTTGGCGTCCAGCGTGACCGAGGTGGCGTTTGCGGGGAGCGGCGTCACGACGCTCCTGAAATCGGCCTCGAAACGGAATTCGATGCGTTCGGTATCTGTGTCGCCGGTCTCCTGGAGCAGGAACGTCAGCACCGTCAGGTTGCGGTCCTCTTCGCGCGTGATTTCCACGATGTCCGTGGTGTTTTTCTCGTCCGCGACCCACACGCCGCCGTAATTGCCCGTGAACCTCCGGTAGGCGTTCCCGCGCAGATAGCCCGGCACGGACGACGCGATCGCCTGCACCACCACCCGGACCGGGGTGTCGGCTCCGAACTGCGGCTCACGGATCGCAGTCTCGGTCGGGAATGCGGTGCCGCGTCCCTGGGGCGGGTTCTGGAAATACTGCTGAAGGTGCGACCGCCATTCGCTGAACGTGTTCATCTTCGACCGGAAATACTCCTCCGCGCCCCAGAGCGCCGGAAACAGCAGCAGCACCGCCAGAATGTGGGCGGCGAGCACGGATTTCGGACGGTCCACGGAATCGTACCGGACGTCCGCGGTCAGGAGCAGCAGCGTGCCGACGCATTGCAGGGCCGTGCACGCCAGGTAGGTCTCGCGGTAATGGCGCAGGAGCTGCGTTGTCCCGGCGAACGAGGTGTTCACGAGCTTGGCGGTGTTGTATACGTCGCCGCACGCCAGGCACGACAGCAGGACGATCAGCAGGCACAGCGCCGAGATCTCCCGCGTCCGCATGAACCAGCAGGAGATCGCCGAGGCGTACAGCAGGAACGGCAGGAACTGGTGCGACCGCATCAGGTAGTCGGAGAAGGTGAGGCGTTCGTCCGGTATTTTCACGAAGAGCCCGGGCACGACCGCCAGGATGCCCGCCGCGAGCAGGGAGTAGATGATCGGGCGGTCCCGCAGGCGGAAACTGCGGTCCTGGAAGATCGGGAAGACGACCATGAGCGCGGTCAGGATCAGGATGTGCGGCAGGTCGTATTTCAGCGACAGCAGAAAGGCGGGCGGCAGAATCAGCAGGGCGCGCGTGAGAATGCCGAACTGGCGGCGCACCGGCGGGTCGTATTCGAAGAAGGATTTCGTCTTCATAACGGCAGGTCTCCTCCCGTCAGGACGGATTCCGGCGTGACCACGCGAAGCGTATCCGGGAGCTCCGTTTCCGGTACATGCGGCGCGACCAGTACGGGTACGACGCGCGCGCCGTGCCCTTCGAGGCTGCCGAGGAACTTCCGCGCCGTCCGGTCCCACCGCAGCAGGATCAGGAACACCGTGCCGGATTCCAGCGCTTCGGCGGCGAGGTCCTCCGCCCCGTCTCCCGCGAATGCGTCCTTCGCGGAGGTCGAAGCGGTGGCGAGTTCGTCCAGCAGCGGGTCGCAGTCGCGGTCCGGTTCGCCGGTCGAGGGGAAAAGCGTGACGTGTCCGCCGACCGCGAGCATGTCGACGTGGTACGACATCGAGGTCAGCGTTTCCGCGACCGAGGCCGCCAGCGAGACCCCCGCTTCGAAATCCGGGTTCGTGCGGACCTTCAGCAGGGATTCCGAGAGGCTGAACAGCGCGCGGAGCATCCCGGCGGCGAGGTGGGCCGGCGGGATGTACGTGTCGAGCAGGACCGCCGCGTGGGAGACGTGTTCCTGCTGGTACTCCTTGATGATCGGAATGCGGCAGCGGGCCGTGGCGCGCCAGTGGATCTTGCGCGGGGAGTCGCCGGGGCGGTACGGACGGCATCCGTAGAAATCCATGCTGTCGCCCGGACGCGGCACGGAGCGCGCGCTCATGCGCGGCTGGACCCCGCCGTCGCGGGGGAACAGGTTCCGCAGGTCGCGGCTTGCCGGATGCACGGTCAGATATTCCTTGCGGGCGAACAGGACGGAATGCTTGAAGATGTTGAACGGGAAACTGGACTCCGCGAGTCCCTGCGGGATGCTGAAGACGCCGCGTTTGAACGGCTTCAGCTCCACGGCGAAGGTCCGTTCCCCGCTGCCCGGCACGGAGCAGTATTGGAACCCGTGGACGCGGCGGAGTTCCGGCAGCTCGATGTTCGGGTCGACGAGCAGGTCGGCCGCGGGAAGGCGCCGCAGGTTGCGGATCCGATAGGTCACGTCGAACGGGATGCCGCATTTGACGCGCGTCGGGAACTCGCGTTCGACGGAGAGGCGCGGGCGGAAGACGAGCCCGAGCAGCAGGTCGACGCCGAGGAGCACGACGAGGAAGAGGAAGACGGGGATCGCCGGGCTGTTCAGCGCGAACATGGCGAAGAACGCGAACATCGGGATCACGATGAAAAGCAGGCGCATCGGGCGGCTGAACATGCGTTCGTACCACGCCATCGCCCAGAACAGCAGCTTCAGCGTGGGCGAGCGGTAGTACTTGAACACGAAGCCGAGCCCGTGCGATTCGCGGAGCCACTGGGGACCGTCCAGGAACCGCAGCCACAGGCTTCGGATCACGCGCAGCGGATTCCTGCTCATTCGCGGGGGGCTCCTTTCGTCGGGACGCGGCCCGGGGTTATACGGGGACGCGCGTTTTCTTCACGACGGCGGCGACCAGGTCCGCGGCGGAGAGGCCCGCATGGCGGCTCTTCTGGTTCAGGATCAGGCGGTGCGTCAGGACTGGCCCGGCAAGCGAGGAGACGTCGTCCGGGGTCACGAACTCCCGTCCGTTCAGCAGTGCCCGCGCCTGGGCGCAGCGTGCCAGGTCGAGCAGGGCGCGCGGGCTGGCGCCGAGGGAGAAGCCGTTTTCGGGGTCGCGGGTGGCGGCGACGAGTTCGCGGGCGTATTCCTGCACGGACCGCTCCACCGCGACGTCGCGCACGGATTCCTGGATTTCCATAAGTTCCGCGCAGCCGATCACCGGCTCCACGTGGTCCAGCGGGTCGTCGTGCCAGCGGTCGTTCAGCATGGCGAGCTCCTCGGCGGGGTCGGGATAGCCGAGCGAGAACTTCATGGCGAAGCGGTCGAGCTGGGCTTCGGGAAGCGGGAACGTGCCGTAGTATTCGACCGGGTTTTCCGTGGCGATCACGAGGAACGGCTTCGGCAGGTCGTAGCGGACGCCTTCGATGGAGACCTGGTGTTCGTTCATGGCCTCCAGCAGCGCCGACTGCGTGCGCGGCGAGGCGCGGTTGATCTCGTCGCCGAGCAGGATGTTCGCGAAGACGGGGCCGGGATAGAACTTGAATTCGCCGGACTGCTGGTTGAAGACGGAGGATCCGAGGATGTCGGACGGCATCATGTCGGACGTGAACTGGATGCGCTTGAAGTCGGCTTTCACCGTCAGGGCGAGCGCCTTGGCGAGCGTGGTCTTGCCCACGCCGGGCACGTCGTCCAGCAGCACATGGCCGTTCGCCAATACCGCGTTCAGCAGCAAATCGATCACTTCGTCTTTTCCGCGGATGACCTGTTTCAAACGGGTCCGTATCTGTCCGATCGTCTCCAGACGGGACGTCTGTGGTTCAGCCATGCATGCACCTCCGTATCGCTGCGGCGAAAGCCGGACGGCGGCGCGCCTCCGGCGACTTAAAACAGAAATATAATACCTCTTCCCCGCGATTTTTCAACCGCGGAAACCAAAAAACGGCGCTTTTTCCCTATATTTTTGGAAAAGACGGTTGCATTTTCGCGTTTGGAGTCTATCTTATTAGTTACGATTGAAAACGATTCAAGGGTATCTCTAACAATTCGATCGGCTGGATCGCCCGGATGCGAAAAGCCGCCGAATACCAATCGTTAGTGGTGCCCTCAACTTCGGGAACCCTCATGAAAAACATCCGTAGACTTCTCGCTCCGGCGGCCCTGATCTGTTCGGCCCTCTTCTGCTGCGGCTACCACAGCTGCGACAAGGAGGAGGTCCACATGTATTTCGACCCGGACACCTGGGAGGAGATGCAGCTGCCCCCCAAATACGTCGTTTCCCTCCACGAGGTCATCCGCACCCGGACCGGCGAAGGCGTGGAACGTACCGTGGCTTCGTACTTCGGCGACGAAGTGACCATTCACTCGATGCAGCTGATCGACTCGTCCGAGATCACGAACATCCAGCCGATCCCGATCCCGGGCGACCAGGGGTTCTACAACCTCCGTTTCGACCTCACCGAACGCGGCCGCAAGCTCTGGATCAACCTCAGCGTCCAGCACAAGGGGCAGGAGCTGGCGTTCGTCATCGACGGCACGGTGTACCGCGGGATCAAGCCGCGGATGCTGAGCAGCGACGAGGCGACCTTTGTCGTCGTCGACGGCCCGTTCGACCAGGCCACCGCGCTGGCGCTCCAGAACAATGCAAAGTTCAACTACTTCAAAATGAGAAAGTGATTCCGCATGTCCCTTTTCAAGTACATCCGCCGGACGCTGCCTCTTGTCGCGGGCCTTCTCGCCGCCGTCTTCCTCTGCGGAGCCGGCGGCCAGAGCTGCAGTGCCGAAGATATCGACCATGTGTTCGATCCGGAGAATTTCGACTCGTCCGACCGTCCGCTGGAGGGCACCATCGAGATCCGGGAGATCATCCAGCTGCGCCGGGGCACCGACAAGGAGGAAATGGTGCCCACGCTGTTCGGCGACGACCTCTGCCTCAACACGAACGTGCTGCTGAGGTCCACTGACGTGAAGGAGATCAAGGCGATTCCCATCGAAAAGCAGAAGCCTTACTACAGCCTCGAACTGAAGCTGACCGACCGCGGCAAACGCCACTGGATCGGCCTCAGCCTTCCGAACAGGGGAAAGCACGTCGCCTTCCTCATCGACGGCCTTGTCTACCGCACGTTCGTTCCCCGCATGCTTTACGACGACGTCACCGATTCCGTCATCGTCGACGGCCCGTTCGATCCCGCGACCGCGAAAAAGCTCGAATCCAACTCCGCCCGAAACCATTTCCGCTCCAGGTGATCCGCCATGACGACCAGAACAAACATCCTGCGATCCGCCGTCCGTCTGCTCCGTGCCGCCGCCCTCCCTGCCGTCTGCGTCTGCATCGCGGCCGCGGCGTTCGCGTCCTGCAACGGCAGCGCGACGGGCATCCTGGACCCGCTCAACGTCGACGACAAGGAGGAAGAATACAGGCCCGTCGTCGGCGAGCCCGGCGAGTTTGCCGTCGTCTCCATCCACGAGATCGTCCGCCACAAGCGGGGCGAGGAGCGCGAACTCGAAGTCGCGTCCATGTTCGAGGACGAGATCTTCATCGACAAGAATCCGCTGCTCGATTCCTCCGACATCATCTCCATCGAGGCGATCGCCATCAACGACCTGCCCGGCTTCTACAAGCTCCGCTTTCACCTGACCCCGGATGGCGGCAAGAGCTGGCGCAAGTTTACCAGTTCCGACGACCGCGACGTCTCCCCCACGCTTGCGTTCGTCATCGACGGCGTTCTCTACCGCACGTTCAAGCCGCGTTTCCTCTACAAGGACGAAGACAGCGTGGTCATCGACGGCCCGTTCGACGAGCCCGCGGCGCTGAACCTCGAAGCCAACGCAATCCGCAACTTCATGCACTTTTCCCAGCAATAGGGCCCAACAGCAGAAAGGACAACACCTATGCAGTTCCTGTCCCGGATCAAGGCCGCCGTTTTCCTGATCGCGCTCGCCGCGCTGGTCCCGGCCGTTCACGCGGTTTCCGAAACATACATCCCCTCGAACGCGAAGTTCGCGTTCTACGCCGACGCGAAAAAGGCCTCCGTCTCGCCTGCGCTCAAAACGCTTCTTTCCCGCGACGGCTTCGACCTCGCCGGCTGTCTCGACGACATCGCAATGGTGCTGGACGACCTCACCGGCGACGCCTCCTTCTTCCTGACCGAGATCGACCCCGGCGACTTCGAAAAGTCCCTGATGGACGTGGTCCTCTACGCTCCAGGCCGCGTCAACGACATCTACAAGCGCCTTTCCACGCGCGAGGACATCAAGACCGAGGCGAGCACGTTCTCCGGCGCCCGCATTCTGAAGATCCACGTCGTGAACGGCAAGACCGACATGCTCGCGTTCTTCGAATTCGTCTCCGACGACATCATGCAGTGCCGCCTGGCTGTCAATCTCCCCGACACGCAGCCCTTCATCTGGGCTGTGAACCCGGACACTCCCATGCTCGTCACGAGCATGAAGGTCAAGGGCGCGCTCTTCGCCGCCATGGTCGACGCAGCCTATGTCCAGGGCCGCGTGAAGGCCGAGGAGGAAGCACATCCCCGCACCGAGGAGGAGAAGAAGACCACCATCAAGGCGGGCGACGCCTCCATCGAGATCGACGAGGAGGACCCCAGCCTCGAGGACATCCGCAACAACGTGAAGGCGATCTTCGCCCGCATCACCGAGGGCTCCCGCGGCTCGGTCGACGCCACCATCACGCTCCGCTGCACCAGCTCCGCGATCCGCGACGAAGTCTTCCGCACCGTCGACGGCTTCGTGACGCTCTACACCATGCTCGCCGACACCTCGTTCGAGATCGGCAAGGACGGCAAGCTCATCCAGAAGGGCGGCAAGACCAACCCGCTTTCCACCCTCAAGCACGAGCCCAAGGGCAACGACGCCGTTTTCACGCTGAACCTGTCCGAAAAATTCCTCTCCGACATGGCGAAGGACGCCGCGAAAAACAACAAGAGCAACAGCAGCAAGAAGAAAAAGGAAAAATGACCCGATCCCGCCGCGAAAAACGGCGGCCCGCGGATCGAAAGCCCTTTTTTCTTCCATTTTTTCCGGTTTTGCCGCTTTTTCTATTTGAAACGGCAGAAAATTATGCTATCGTATGGTAACGGAGAATAAAATGAGACGGCGCGCGCGCAAAAACGAATCCGGGCAGGTGCTTGCGGAATATACCGTGATGCTCGGCATGGTCGTGCTCGTCGCCCTCTCGCTTTTTCTCCTCATGCGGGTGTTCCTGGAGTACGGCTGGCGGATTCTTTCGCTGATCGCCTGGGAACCATGACAGAACAACAAAACCGATTCCAGCAAGGAAAGGAGTCCCGATATGAAACTCAGCAGAAAACACTACGCAAGGAAGCGCCGGACCTCCGGCGGACAGGCAATCCTCGAGTACATCATCGTCATCGCGCTCGTGGCGGTGGCGGCACTGACCGTGCTCGGCCTCTTCGGCGACCGCATCAAGGCGCTGATCGGCGGGTCCGCCACCGCCATCGGCAGCAAGAACGCGTCCAACGCGGCGGGCGACGACGGCGACAGCCTGAAACAGTTGCAGGAAATGGACAAGGACGGTCCGTCCGACATCAATTTCTGACCGGATTTGTTCCGGCGGCGTTCCGGATGTCGAACGGCGGTTCTCCCGCCGTCCGCTCCGGTGTGCCATGCGGAAAGGATGCGTCCCGTGCGCTGTTTGCCCCGACTTTCGCGCCGCCGGGCTTCGTCCCCGTGCGGCCATGAGACGTGTTCCGGCGCGGTGCAAACCGCCTCGGAGCATGGGATGACCTGTATCCGCGAAGAGGCTTCCGCGGAGGACTTTTCCTCCCCGTGTCCGAGCAGAGCCGGACACTGCCGCAGAGGAGGAGAGCTTTCCCTCCCCGCGCCTCGTCTCCACGCTCGAAAAAAGGGGTTTGCGGCCATGTATGCGCGCAGGAAAGGCGAACATGGCTCCGCCATTCTCGAATCGTTTCTCTCCATGATCCTCATCGGCATGATCCTCTTCGGCATTCTCCAGCTTTTCCAGCTCGTGGTCGCCGACATGATCACCGAGTACGCGGCGTTTCGCGGCGCCAGATCCGCCGCCGTCGGGTTCCGCGAAGCATACGCCATCCGCGAAGCGCTGGTCAAGGCCGCCCCCGCCTCGGGGCCCATGGTCACCCCGGACCCCGACGACTATCCCGGCTACGGCTGGAGCCCCGTCGAGACGGAGAAATCGCTGCTCCGGGGGTTCATGCAGGGCGACCGCCATGTGGAGTACGCCAACTGGGTCGGGGAGGACCGTTTCCACACGAACTACCACTGCCCGCATTACGGGGAACCCCTGATCGGCGGATGCAGTAACTGCAGCAAGGGCAGGCGGCATTACGTCAGCGCGTCGGCGCAGGGGTTCGACGAGACCATGAGCTTCCATTTCGAATTCGTCAATTACCCGCTGGACATCCCGCTGCACGACTGGCTCACGGGAC
>JAEEGG010016094.1_pt1 | contig 15581 bp, 14 predicted proteins | sample 9134161 | NCBI WGS metagenome assembly JAEEGG01 (sample SAMN16246543, study PRJNA631951) | gut metagenome | biome: gut microbiome; feature: rumen; material: CR-attached | host: Bos | place: Iran: Karaj | collected 2018-10
CAAGATCTCCGCGCCGGAGCAGGTCGAAGAGACCGTGAATGTGATCATAGATGCGATCGCAGGAAAACAATAAGGAGTTGACTATGAATTATCAGGATATCAATGCTGAAACGATAGACAGATGGATCGAAGAAGGCTGGGAATGGGGAATGCCGATCGATCATCAGACATATATCGATGCACAAAACGGAACATGGCAGCTGCAGCTGACACCGACCAAGTATGTTCCCAAGCACTGGTTTGGCGATCTCAGGGGAAAAAAGATATTGGGACTGGCCAGCGGCGGCGGTCAGCAGATGCCGATCTTTGCGGCATTAGGAGCTATATGTACGGTTCTGGATTATTCACAAAAACAGCTGGAAAGCGAAAGACTGGTTTCCGAAAGAGAAGGCTACGAGATCGAGATCATCAGAGCCGATATGACCAAGAGGCTTCCGTTTGAAGATGAGACATTTGATCTGATCTTTCATCCGGTAGCCAACTGTTATGTCAAAGAAGTCAAACCGATCTGGAAGGAGTGTTTCCGTGTTCTGAAAAAGGGAGGCTGGCTGCTTTCCGGTACGGATCATTTCGTGAATTATATTGTCAATGATGATGAAACGATGATCGTCAACGAACTGCCTTTCGATCCGCTGAGCAATGAGAAGCAGAGAAAACAGCTGGAGGAAGATGACTGCGGTATGCAGTTTTCCCATACGATCGAGGAACAGATCAACGGACAGCTGGAAGCAGGATTCATCCTGAAAGAACTGTATGAAGACACCAACGGCGAAGGCCGCCTGCATGAACTGCATATCCCGACTTTCCTGGCGATGCGTTCCTATAAACCGGAGTAGACTATGGCGTGGTTTGAAGAAGCGGTATTTTATCATATCTATCCGTTGGGATTGACGGGAGCACCTCTGCACAACGACCAGGGCGAGACTGTGCACAGGCTCAATGATCTGATCCCCTGGATCGGCCATATTGCCGATATCGGCTGCAATGCCTTATATATCGGTCCTCTGTTTGAATCGGTCGGACACGGATATGAGACAAGCGATTACAGAAAACTGGACAGAAGGCTCGGAGACAATGATGATCTGAAGAATTTTGTGAGGATCTGTCATGAGAATGGGATCAGAGTCGTACTGGATGCGGTCTTCAATCATACCGGCAGAGAATTCTTTGCCTTCAGGGATATCCGGGAAAACAGGGAAAACAGTCCTTATCTGTACTGGTATCAGAATGTCAATCTTTATGGCGACAATGAATACCGTGACGGTTTTTCCTACGATACCTGGTCCGGTTACGATCTGCTGCCGAAACTGAACCAGAGGAATCCGGAAGTTGTGAATTATCATCTGGATACCGTCCGTTTCTGGGTGGATGAGTTTGATATCGACGGACTCAGACTGGATGTGGCACAGGTGCTTGATTTTGATTTCATGCATCAGCTGAGACTGCTGGCAAATGAGATCAAGGATGAATTCTGGCTGATGGGTGAAGTGATACACGGAGAATATGACAGGTGGGTCGGTCCTTCCATGTTGCACAGTGTCACGAATTATCATCTCAACAAAGCTCTGTTCAGCGGACATAATGATCATAATTATTTTGAGATCGCCCATACAGTCAACAGACTGCTTTCTGCAGGAAAATATGAGATGTCACATCTGTACAACTTTGTTGATAACCACGATGTGGAAAGGATCCACACGATACTAAGCAACAAGGCCGATTTCTTCCCTGTACATGTACTTCTTTATACCTTGCCCGGCATCCCTTCGATCTATTACGGATCGGAGTACGGGATCGACGGAAAAAAAGAGAGGTATTCGGATGCATCTTTAAGACCGTATCTGAACCTGAATGAACTGGAAGAGAATGACTGTGTCAGACTGATCAGGGCACTGGGAAAGATCAGACAGAACGAAAAGGCTCTTTCCCATGGTGATTACCGGCAGCTGCAGCTGAATCTTTGCCAGTATGCCTTTGCCAGAGGGGATATCATCGTCACGGTCAACAGCGCTTCTGAAAACGGACATTTCGATCTGAACTCACAGGGGGTCTATAAAGGCGCCTTGAGCGGCACGATGATCGAAAGCGATAATGGTGTCCTGCATATCGATATCGGAGCACATTCCGGAGAGATATGGATACCGCAGGATGCATCCAGAGCCGTATATGAGCCGTTAGAGATTACAATAGAAAATAAAGAGAAAGAAGATCAGTGGCAAAGACCCGAGAGGGCAGACAAGCCATATGAGGAAATGAGTGTGGAAGAACTGCAGGCAGAGATCCTGGCGAAGATGGAGGCCAACGGTCCTCTCAACGAGAGGATGATCAAGGACGTCAGGGAGAATGTCTGGAGAGATTCTCTGTTAAACTGGGTAAAGAGCTTCAGATAGGAGGAAGGATAAATGATACCGATGGAAGAAATGAATGATCACGAACTGCTGATGGAACTGGTTGCGGAAAAGCGCAGGAATGACAGGATCCGTTATATTTATTACGGTCTTTACACTGTGTTTGCGGTGTTTCTGATCGTGATGGGATGTATCTACATCCCCAAGATCGTAAGGATCGTCAATCAGTACAGGGAACTGATGGAAAATTACCGGCAGCTGATCGCCAGACTGAATGCGACGGACGGCAAGATCAACGAATTCATGAACGGATTTCAGACGGATCTGGGCGGCATCAAGGAATTCATTGAAAAGTTCAGTGCACTGATGGGTGCATTCGGATACGGTTATTAGGAGGGAAGGGATATGCTTCAAGTCGGCACGAAAGCACCGGATTTTGAACTGAAAGATCAAAACGGTGAATCAAGATCACTGAAGGAATTCAAGGGAAAGAAGGTCATCCTGTATTTCTATCCCAAAGACATGACCAGCGGCTGTACAAAACAGGCCTGCGGTTTTGCGGAGCTATATCCCCAGTTTCGGGAAAAGGATGCCGTCATTTTAGGTGTCAGCAAGGACTCCGTCGCTTCCCACAAGAAGTTTGAAGAGAAGTACGGTCTTCCCTTTACGCTGCTTTCAGATGAGAATAAGGAAGTCATTCAGGCCTACGATGTCTGGAAGGAGAAGACGCTCTATGGAAAGAAGTCCATGGGCGTCGTCAGATCGACTTATCTGATCAATGAGAAGGGATATATCGCAAAGGCTTTCGGCAATGTCAAGGCGGCCGAAAATCCTGAGCAGATGCTGAAAGAAGTATAAGAAAACCGCAGTAATCTGCGGTTGTTTTTATATGGCGTGCCTAGCAGGACTTGAACCCGCAACCTTTTGGTTCGTAGCCAAACACTCTATCCAGTTGAGCTATAGGCACATTGCTTATTTAGGTTATCACTAATTCATTTATTTTTCAATTGTTGTCGTTGAATTTGCGTGTCAGAAATGATAGTATACGGATGTGTCCATGTAGCTCAGTTGGATAGAGCATCCGCCTTCTAAGCGGACGGTCGGGAGTTCGAGTCTCTCCATGGACGCCACTATTCGGCCTGAAAGGCCTTTTCTTTTTCCGACAGTAAAAAGAGGAAAGACATCTGAAGGCACTCAGACACATCCTTAAGACCATCTGCAGGAGAATTATAATGAAAGGTATTCATGTGACAAGTGAGATCAAAGCCCTGAAAAAAGGTCCTTCTTCACAGGCCGGGCAGGGAACTGCTGAATCTCACACCGGACAGGCTTCAGGAACTGCTTTTTGATGATATCCCTTATCTGAAAGCTGCCCAGGAAGAACACGATGCTTTTGCGAAAACACTGAAAGACAACGGTGTTGAAGTGGTATATCTGGAAGATACTGCCAGAGTATTGGGCAGGATGTATGACGGTATCGAATACAGAGGCTTTGACCAGTCGATCGTCGAAGAGCTTTCGGAAAAATCAGGTGTTCCGGTATGGAACGGTCTGACCAATCAGTTCCATCCGACACAGATGCTGTCGGATATCATGACGGCTGAAGAGAATTTCGGCGATCTGAGAGGCAAGACCATGGTCTTCATGGGCGATGCCAGAAACAATGTCGCCAATTCACTGATGGTCGTTTCCTGCAAGCTTGGTATCAATTTCATTGCCTGTGGACCGAAACAGCAGATGCCGGAAAAAGAACTGGTCGATACCTGCAGAAAGATCGCGGAAGAAAACGGTTCGACGATCTCACTGATCGAAGAGACGAGTTTTTCCTCGATGTTCATACTTTTTACATCTCTTTTTTGCCACCTCATTCTAACATAAGCATGACTTCTTTTTTCAGAAAAAGCGGAACATGGATTATGATTGATGATTATTGTGAAAAAGTATAGTATGATACAGAAAACCATGAATTCAAAAGCTGTCATCAGATATCTGTGTGCCTTGTTTCTCTACGGAACGATAGGCTTCTTCTTACATTTCATTGAGTATTCAAGCGATTTTGTCGTGCTGTGCAGGGGCTTTTTCGGTTCCTTATTCATCGGTGCAGTCCTGTATCTGAAGAAAGAGAGGATCGATACGGAGGCGATCAGGAAGAACCTCTTTCTGATGATCCTTTCGGGAGCCTCCCTGGGTTTCAACTGGGTCTTTCTGTTCATGGGCTACCGCTATGGCATGGCGATCTCTTCCTTGTGCAACTACATGGCACCGATCATCGTTGTGGTCATCACGGCTGTCTTTTATAAGGAACAGATCAACTGGAAACAGGTCTTATGCATCATCACGGCTTTTATAGGAATGCTGCTGCTGATCGGGATCTTCGGAAACAATGAAGGCATCGATATCCGCTGTGTGGTATACGGAAGTCTGGCGGCACTCGGTTTTGTCATCCTTGTTTTGTGTAACCGGAAACTGAAGGGGATAAAGCCGCTGGAAAAAACACTGGTGCAGCTGTTTGTATCGATGATCGTCGTACTGCCTTATGTGATGATCAATGATTCTTTTCCTAAACATTTTGATTTATTATCGGTGATACTGGTCCTCGTACTTGGCTTTGTCCATACGGGTCTTGCCTATATCTGTTATTTTTCTTCGATCGATGTGTTGCCGGCTCAGACGATCGCAGTACTTGGATATCTCGAGCCGGTATTGAATGTTTTGATCGGTGCGCTGGTCTTTTCGGAACAGATCGGTCTGTCCGGCATCATAGGAGCGATACTGATCCTGGCGGCATCTTTGGGCAATGAGATCTTCTCTGATTAATGAAAATATTTTCAGAAAGAGAATTGTAAAAATATATTGACATTTTTTCATTGCTTTCATAGAATAGAATCAGTTACAGACTTTGAAGTAAACAGTATCGCTGACGGTTCATTCAAGAGAGGCTGTGGTTGGTGGAAACGGTCATGAGAGTCAGACGAGAATACATTACCGAGTCGGATGCCTGAACAAAGTAGGGCAGACCGGGAGATCCCGTTACAGATCAAAGCCATGTTGGTGGCTGATGAGGTCCGTACAGTGATGTACTGATGAAAAAAGGTGGTAACACGAAACGATTCGTCCTTGTGAGGGACGTTTTTTTGTTTAAAGGAGACTGTTATGAAAAAATTATTGCTTGTATTGTTGTCTGTTCTTGTCGTATTGACACTGGCCGGCTGCGCTTCCGGAGGTTCAGGCGGAAGTGAAGGCGGCGGCGAAGAAGCCAAGCCTTTGCGTATCGGCATCATTCAGTTTGCCCCGCACGTGGCGCTGGATGCCGCGACCAACGGTTTTACCGAAGTCGTCAAGGCTGCATTCCCGGATGCGGATATCGATCTGAAGAATGCTGCGGGCGATATCGCTACCTGTGCACCGATCGTCAACGGTTTCGTCAATGACGGCGTCGATCTGATCATGGCCAACGCCACACCGGCTGTCCAGGCTGCTTCCAATGCGACGGGTGATATTCCTATTCTGGGCACTTCCATCACTGACTACGGTGCAGGTCTTGGCATCGATAATTTCAGCGGTGTAACCGGCATGAACGTATCCGGAACAAGCGATCTGGCTCCGCTGGATCAGCAGGCACAGATGATACTGGATCTTTTCCCGGAGACCAAGACAGTAGGCATCCTGTTCTGTTCCAATGAGGCAAACTCCAAATACCAGGTCAAAGTCGTTAAAGAGTATCTGGAAGCTAAGGGCATCGCTGTCGAAGAAGGCGCGTTCACCGATTCCAATGATATCGCCATGGTCGTCGAAGATCTGTGCTCCAAGTGCGATGCACTCTACATCCCGACCGACAATACGGCTGCGACCTGTGCAGAAACGATAGCGGGTGTCGTTCTGGAGAAGAAAGTTCCGGTGATCTGCGGTGAAGAAGGCATCTGCAAGCTCTGCGGTATCGCGACATTGACGATCGACTACTACGAACTGGGCAAAGTGACCGGCGAGATGGCTGTCAAAGTGCTCAAGGGCGAAGCTGATGTCGCTTCCATGCCGATCGAATACTTCCCGGATCCTGTCAAAAAGTTCAATCCGGAGATCTGTGAACAGTTCTCTGTAGAGATCCCGGACGATTTCGTTGCAATGGAATAAACCGTTTATGCTCAGTTTATCCAATCTGATCGGAAGAGTTCCCGGCGGTGTCGCCCAGGGTATCATCTGGGGCGTCATGGCGCTGGGCATCTATATTACCTTCAGGGTGTTGAAAGAGTCAGACCTTACAGTGGATGGCTCTTTTGCCACGGGAGGAGCCGTTGCGGTCATGCTGATTACGGCAGGGGTCAATCCCTGGATCGCCCTGCTGGTCGCATTTGCTGTCGGCGTCATCGTCGGCATCTGCACCGGACTGATCCATACCGTTCTGGGGATCCCGGCGATCCTTTCAGGCATCCTGGTGCAGTTTGGTCTGTATTCGATCAATCTGCACATCATGGGCATGGTAGCCAATGTATCCTGTTCGCCCGTCAAGAATCATGTGCTGATCACCATGCGCAATATCCCGATGGCGATCGGTGTCGGTTTTGGTTTTGCAGCCGTTCTGATCATCATTATGTACTGGTACTTCGGTACGGAACAGGGCTGTGCGATCCGAGCGACCGGAAACAATGAACACATGGCTCTGGCGCAGGGCATCAATGTCAGCAACATGAAAGTCATCGGTTTTGCCTTGGGCAACGGTCTGGTTGCCATGGCCGGCGGTCTGATGGCCCAGTATCAGGGTTTTGCGGATGTCTCGATGGGCAGAGGCGCAGTCGTTATCGGCCTGGCTGCCATCATCATCGGCGAAGTCTTATCGGAACTGATCTTCCCGAAGGGATGTTCCTTCTACACGAGACTGACTTTCGTCGTCATCGGCGGCATCGTATATTACCTGATCATGATCTTTGTCTTGTGGCTGAGAGTCGATTCCAATGACCTCAAGCTGGCAACGGCGATCATCGTCATGCTGGCACTGGCGATACCGAATTTACGAAAGGGGTTGAAATAATGTTAAGGATAGAAAATGTCAGAAAAACCTTCAATCCCGGTACGATCAATGAAAAGATCGCTCTGGACGGTGTCGACCTGATTCTGAATGACGGAGAATTCGTCACGGTCATCGGTTCCAACGGTGCCGGCAAATCAACACTGCTGAATGCGATCGCCGGCGTGTGGCTGGTGGATGAGGGCAAGATCTTCATCGACGACATCGATGTCACAAAATTGAGTGAAAACAAGCGTGCCAGATACATCGGCAGGGTCTTTCAGGACCCGATGATGGGCACGGCAGCGGATATGTGGATCGAGGAAAACCTGGCTCTGGCTCACCGCAGAGGCAAGAAGAGAGGTCTTTCTCCGGGTATTTATCCCGATGAAAGAGCGACGTTCAAGGCACTGCTGAAGGAATTTGATCTGGGTCTTGAAGACAGACTTTCGACCAAGGTCGGATTGCTGTCCGGCGGACAGCGCCAGGCGCTGACCCTGATCATGGCGACGCTGCAGAGTCCGAGATTGCTGCTGCTGGATGAACATACGGCGGCACTCGATCCCAAGACAGCGGAAAAGGTCCTGGATGTCACGGAAAAGATCGTACGCAAGTCCGGTCTGACGACCTTCATGGTCACTCACAATATGAGAGATGCGATCCATCACGGAGACCGTCTGATCATGATGAATGAGGGAAAGATCATTCTGGATATCAGGGGTGAGGAAAAGAAAAAGCTGACCGTCGAAAAACTGCTGGAGAAATTCGAAAAGGCCAGCGGTGAAGAATTCACAAACGATGCGGCAATATTAGGATAAAAGAAAGGCTTCGATCGAAGCCTTTTCTTTAGTCACTTGTATAGTTATCGAAGTATCCCTGGACCAGGACGACCGGAGTTCCTTTGTCTCCGGAACCGGATGTCAGGTCACAGAGCGAACCGATCAGATCGGTCAGCTGACGGGGCGTCGTACCTTCCGAGACCATCTTGCCGACGAGGTTGGCGTCTTTTTTCTTGATGGACTCCTTGATCGCTTCCTTCAGCTGTTCGCCTTTGAGGTCGGCATAATCATTATCAGCCAGATATTTGATCTTGACTTCATTCGGTGTGCCTCTCAAGCCTTCAGTGAAGAAGGGAGATACGACCGGGTCAGCCAGTTCCCAGATCTTGCCCTGAGGATCCTTGAAGGCGCCGTCGCCATAGATCATGACTTCCATATGTTTTCCTGTACGTTCAAGCAGTTTTGCCTGAATGCCGTCCACGATCGGCTGGGCGTCTCTGGGGAAGAGCTTGACTTTGTCATCGGTCGCTTTGTTGGAACCGAGCAGACCGTATTTCTCATTGTAGCCCGATCCGTTGACAGAAGCGGTCATGATGTCGTCGAGTCCGCAGACATTGGCACCGAGATCCTTTAAGATCCTCTTGGATCTGAATCGGGTATGGATGTCGCAGGAAAGGACATTCTTGGTATATTCCAGGATCGTTTTTGCCTGATTGGCAAAGATGATCTCGCATTCACATCCCGTATCTTCGATCAGGGAACGGTAGTACTGTACGTAGTTGACGCCGGTGAATTCATGGACCGGATCGCCGAAGAGTTCATGGAACTGCTTCTCATTGAGCACATCGGAGAAGGGATTGACGCCTTTGGCATCAAGCTCATCATAAGTCAGAAAGGCATTTCCGACTTCGTCAGAAGGATATGACAGCATCAGGTAGATCTTTTTCGCACCTTTGGCAATGCCTCTGAGAAGGACGGAAAAGCGGTTGCGTGAAGTGATCGGGAAGATGACGCCGATCTCGTTACCGCCGAGTTTGTTTCTCACATCGGCTGCAATATCATCGGTCGTGCAGTAGTTGCCCTGTGCTCTGGCAACGACGGATTCGGTCACGGCTACGACGTCTCTGTCGTGCAGCGGAAAATCCTCTGCTTGCGCAGCGTTGATTACGGAATCCGTAACGATGTTAACCAGGTCATCGCCTTCCTGAATGATCGGAGTGCGGATGCCTCTGGAAACTGTTCCTGTTAGTCTTGTCATAATAGTTACCCCCAACGGAAATATTATAAATCAATATTGTTGTGATTTACATTTTTTTGAAGGTACAATTCATATATAATGGTTATGGAAAAAGGTAAGGATATGCAAAAATACGATGTTGTGATCGTCGGGGCAGGTCCCGGCGGTATCTATACTGCCTATGAGCTGAGTAAGACAGCGCCTCAGCTGAAGGTTGCCATTCTGGAATACGGCAATCCTTTGGAGAAGAGAAAATGTCCGATCGACGGTGAAAGGATCACGAAATGTGTCAACTGCAGGACCTGTGCCATCATGAACGGTTTCGGCGGTGCCGGAGCTTATTCCGACGGCAAATACAATATCACCAACGATTTCGGCGGAACGCTGTTTGAACATATCGGCAAGAAGAAAGCACTGGATCTGATGCATTATGTCGATTCCGTCAATATGAACTACGGCGGAGGGGATACGAAACTGTATTCGACCGTTTCTTCCAGGATCAAGACTGACTGCATCCGCAACGGTCTGCATCTGCTGGATGCGAAGGTGAGACATCTGGGAACGGATATCAACTATAAAGTTCTGGGCAATCTCTATGAATATCTGAAGCACAAGGCGGATATTTACTTCAATACCGAAGTCAAAAGCGTGAAAAAGACCGATGAGGGATATGAACTGGAGACATCGGGAGAGAGTTTCGGCTGTACCTACTGTGTCATTTCGGCGGGTCGTTCCGGCAGCAAGTGGATGGAAAAAGTCTGCGCCGATCTGAATATACCGACCATCTCCAACCGTGTGGACATCGGCGTGCGTGTGGAGCTGCCCTGTGAGGTCTTCAACCACATCACGGACGAACTCTATGAAGGCAAGATCGTCTATCGTACATCCAAATATCAGGACCGGGTCAGGACTTTCTGCATGAACCCCAAGGGATTGGTCGTCAATGAAAACACCAACGGCATCATCACGGTCAACGGCCACAGCTATGAGGACCCGGAGAAGCAGACGGAGAACACCAACTTCGCTCTGCTGGTCTCGAAGCACTTCACCGAACCTTTCAAGGATTCCAACGGATATGGCGAATCCATCGCCAGACTGTCAAACATGCTGGGAGGAGGCGTCATCGTCCAGCGTTTCGGCGATCTGATCAGAGGCAAGCGTTCGACGGTCGACAAGATCGAGCATTCCTTCATCACGCCGACCCTCAAGGCAACACCGGGCGATCTTTCGCTGGTCATTCCCAAGAGGATATTGGATGACATCATCGAGATGATCTATGCCCTGGACAAGATCGCTCCGGGCACCGCAAATGATGAGACGCTGCTCTATGGCGTCGAGGTCAAGTTCTACAACATGGAACTGGAACTGGATGAGAATCTGGAGACGGTACACAAGAATCTCTTTGTGATCGGTGACTGTTCCGGCGTAACTCATTCTCTGTCACATGCTTCGGCAAGCGGTGTCTACGTCGCAAGATATATCAGTGAGAATTTATGAGGTGATTATTTATGGAAAACAAATACAGTTTTGATGAGATCGTATCCCATCTGAAGAGTTCCGGCTTTGTCTATCAGGGTTCGGAAATATACGGCGGACTTTCCAATTCCTGGGATTTCGGGATCCTGGGATCCTGGCTCAAGAAGAATATCAAGGATCTCTGGTGGAGAGAATTCATCGAGAGATCTCCCTATAATGTCGGTATCGATTCCGCGATCCTGATGAATACCAGGACCTGGGAAGCATCCGGACACTTGAAAGGTTTCTCCGATTCGATGGTCGACTGCAGGGAATGCAAGGGGCGTTTCCGTGCCGACAACATGATCGAAGAGGCGACCGGTCTTTCCGCGGAAGGCAAGACACCGGAAGAGATGGACCGCATGATCGAAGAGAATCATATCGCCTGTCCGGTCTGTGGCAAGCACAACTTCACCAATGCCAGACCGTTCAATCTGATGTTCAAGACCTATATCGGCACCCTGGAGGATGCCAAATCCACAGTCTATCTGCGTCCGGAGACGGCACAGGGCATCTTCGTCAATTTCAGCAATGTGGCGCGTACTTCCAGAAAGAAGATCCCGTTTGGCATCGGGCAGATCGGCAAGTCTTTCCGTAACGAGATCACTCCGGGCAACTTCATTTTCCGTATCAGGGAATTCGAGCAGATGGAACTGGAATTCTTCTGCAAGCCGGGAACCGATCTTGAATGGTACCGCTACTGGGTCGATTACTGCTACAGCTTTGTCAAGAGACTGGGCATCAACGAAGATAAATTACGGATCAGGGAACATGCGAAAGAGGAACTGAGCTTCTATTCCAAGGGGACCAGCGATATCGAGTATGCCTATCCGTTTACCGACTGGGGCGAGGTCTGGGGCATTGCCGACCGTACGGACTATGACCTCAAGCAGCATTCCGAGTATTCCGGCAAGGAACTGAATTATCTGGATCCGGAGACCAACGAGAAGTATATTCCGTATTGCGTCGAACCTTCCGTGGGTGTCGAGCGTCTCTTCCTGATGGTCTGCTGCGATGCCTATGAAAGGGAGAAGATCGCCGAGAACGACGAAAGGATCGTCATGCATCTGCATCCTGCCCTGGCTCCGGTCAAAGCCTGCATCTGTCCGCTTTCCAAGAAGCTTTCCGAACCGGCAACTGCTCTGTTTGAAGATCTGAGCAAGAAGTTCCACTGTGAATACGATGAGGCCGGTTCCATCGGCAAGCGTTACAGAAGAAACGATGCGATCGGTACGCCTTTCTGCATCACCTATGATTTCGACACCGAAAATGACGGCTGCGTGACGGTCAGAGACCGTGACAGCATGCTTCAGACGAGGGTGAAGATCGAAGAACTGAAAGATTATATTGAACAGCGTCTCGCGTTTTAATGAAACTTACTGAAGAAGTAATCAACGATATACGTAGCAGCGCCGACATCGTCGATGTGATCGGCCACTACATTCCTCTGATCAAGAAGGGCAAGGGCTACAGTGCACTTTGTCCTTTTCATGATGATCATGATCCTTCTTTGTCGATCTCGCAGGACAAGCAGATCTACAAGTGCTTTGTCTGCGGAAACGGCGGCAATGTCTTTACTTTTGTCTCCAACTACAAGAAGGTCTCTTTCCCGGAAGCGGTAAGTGAAGTCGCCAAGATCATCGGCAAGCCGATCGACATCGATCTGGCGCCCAAGAAAGTATCGCGTTTTCAGCCATACTATGATCTTCTGGGTGCGATGATCTCTTACTGCAGTTATCTGCTGACGGCCTCCAAGCTGGGTGAAAAGGCCATGACATACCTGAACAACAGGGGACTGGAAAAAGACGTCATCGAGTATTTCAATATCGGTCTGGATCCTGATAATAGAAAGATCTATGAGTATCTGAAGAATCATAATTTCAGGGATGAGGACATGATCAAGGCCGGTGTCTGCCGGATGCTGGAAGGGGGCATGGCCGATGTGTTCTATAACCGCATCATCTTTCCGATCCATGATAAGCAGGGCAATCCGATCGCTTTCTCAGCCAGGGATTACCAGGGTGCTTCCTCAGCCAAATACATCAACTCTGCAGACAATATCATCTATACCAAGGGCGATCACTTATACAATTATCACAGAGCTTATGAAGCCTCCAGAAAAGCCGGATATGTGATCGTCTGCGAGGGTGTCATGGATGTTATCGCCTATTACCGGGCCGATCGGTTCAACGTGGTCGCGACACTTGGCACGGCATGTACCAGGAATCAGATCGAACTGCTCAAGTCCCTCAACCGCAGGATTGTGCTTTCCTATGACGGTGACAAGGCGGGACAGGCAGCCAATCTAAAGATCGGCGAGATGCTTCTGGAAGAGGGTTTCGAAGTCTTTGTCATCGACAATCAGAGCGAACTGGATCCCGATGAGATCATCAATCAGTACGGCAAGAATGCCCTGAGGGATCTGGAAGGAAAGCAGATCTCGTATATCGATTATGCGATGAATTACTGTAAGAAACAGTACAATCTCGATAATTATGACGACCGCAAGAAGATGACCTTAAAGATGTCTTCCCTGATCGAGAAAATCCCCGATGAATATGACCGGGAGAATTATCTGAACGAACTGTTTGAAATCACGAAAATTCGCAAAAGAGATACACAGAACAGGAAAGAAATAGGTTATAATAAAAAGACGGCCGACATCAGTTTTTCGATCGACGGACTGACGAAAGCCGAGTATACGATCATTGCCCAGATGGCACTGTCCAGAAAGGCGATGGATATCTACCAGAGACAGTTGGGCTGTCTTCTGGATGAGAACGATCAGAAACTGGCAATGCTGATCATAGACGACTACAGGAAGCGTGGAACATGTTCGCTGTCAGCCATCTATGATGAATGTGAAGACGATCAGATCAGGAACCTGATTTCCGATCTGGCACTGGTCGAGACATTGCCAAGCGGATTTGATGAGAAGGCCCTGTCGGGAGCGATCGATAAGGTAAAGACAGAGATCAGGAAACGCAAGATGGACGATCTGAAAGAAAAGATTAAGAAGACATCGACGCTGGATCCGAAACAGGCTGAAGCATATCTGCTCGAGTATGAAAAACTGATCAAGGAATTCGGAGGTAACAATGGCTAAAAAAGCAAAAGAAAAAACAGAAGTGATCACCGAAGAAGAATCTGCCGCCAAGAAAGGCGGCAAACAGGAAGAAGTCAAGACCTCAGAGACGATCAAGGAAGTGATCGGCTCCGACGGAAAGGCCATCAAGGCAGCCAAGAAGGTCAAGAAGTCTTCCCTGGGTCTGAAGAAGAAATATAACGATATCGAGGATCTGAAAAACGATCTGGTCGAACTGAATAAACAGGGTGTGGATATCGTACAGTCCGATGTCGTAACGGCACTGGACCGTTTTGAGATGACCGATGATGAGATCGACCAGTTCTATGACTGGATCTCTTCCGTCAACATCGATCTGATCGATGAATCGGAGGATGAAGAAGATCTCGATGACGACGATTATCTTTCCACGGAAGAATCCGATGAAGATGAAGATGAGGATTCCGAAAAGAATATCGTCATCAACTACGAACAGGCTTCGACCTATACCAAGGTCAATGATCCGGTCAAGATGTATCTCAAGGAGATCGGAAGGGTTCCTCTGTTAAAGGCGGATGAGGAAGTGCTGATCGCCAAGCGTATTGAAAACGGCATCAACAATCCGGATGATCCCAAACTGGTACAGGACGGCATCGATGCCAAGAACGAACTGATTTCCGCCAACCTCAGACTGGTCGTTGCCATCGCCAAGAAATATACGGGCCGTGGCATGCTGTTCCTGGATCTGATCCAGGAAGGCAACATGGGTCTGATCAAGGCAGTTGATAAATTCGATTACACCAAGGGCTTCAAATTCAGTACCTATGCGACATGGTGGATCAGACAGGCCATCACCAGAGCTATCGCCGACCAGGCCAGGACCATCCGTATCCCGGTCCACATGGTCGAGACCATCAACAAGATGACCAGGATACAGAGACAGCTGGTCCAGGAACTGGGCAGGGATCCTTCTGCGGAAGAGATCGCGGAAAAGATGGGTTCCGGCATGACATCGGAAAAAGTCAGAGAGATCCAGAAGATCGCTCTGGACCCGGTATCGCTGGAAACACCGATCGGTGAGGAAGATGATTCCCACCTGGGTGATTTCATCGAAGATAAGGATGCCATGTCACCTGACCAGTATGCCAATAACGAACTCCTCAAAGATGAGATCGATCTGATCTTATCGACACTGACCGACAGGGAAGAAAAAGTCATACGTCTGCGTTTCGGACTGGAAGACGGACGTACGAGGACACTGGAAGAAGTAGGCAAAGAGTTCGATGTCACAAGAGAAAGGATCCGTCAGATCGAAGCAAAGGCTTTGCGTAAACTGAAGAATCCGACCAAGTCGAAACGTCTGAAAGAATTCCTGGAAGATAAGAAATAATGATTTCCAATCGATTATTACAGATCGCAATGTTGGTAGAAAGAAATAAGGTAGTATTCGACGTAGGCTCCGACCACGCCTTACTACCTTGTTTTTTGCTGGAAAACGGCATCTGCGAAAAAGTGTATGCCGGCGAGATCGCCGAAGGTCCTTTGAACAAAGTCAAAGAGACGGTGAAAAAACATCATCTGGAAGGAAAACTCATTCCGGTATTTTCCGATGGCCTTGCCAAGGCGGAGGACGATG
>JAEEGG010016096.1_pt1 | contig 15579 bp, 15 predicted proteins | sample 9134161 | NCBI WGS metagenome assembly JAEEGG01 (sample SAMN16246543, study PRJNA631951) | gut metagenome | biome: gut microbiome; feature: rumen; material: CR-attached | host: Bos | place: Iran: Karaj | collected 2018-10
AAGCCCCACGGCGTACGCATCGTCGCCAGACACTCATCCAGCAGATGACAATCCGCCCTCTCACAGACATTCAACCACAAGGCATAGTCATTATTCGCCCCCTGGCTACGAGTAAACATCCGCCCAATCTTCTCAGCATCATACATCACCGTCAGGTAAGCCGGCCAACAGCACTTCCGCATTTCCCGGTAGTCGACATGCGCCTTACCCCCAATCACAACACCACGGTCCTGCGATTGCAGATTCATCAGCCCATACTTAGTATAGCTGAACGCATAGCCATGCTCCTCCATAAAGCAGATCTGCCGCTCCAGCTTATCCGGCGCCCACACATCCCCCACGTCCAGGAACGCCATCCATCTCCCCCTCGCCTCCTTCAGCGCAGAGTTCCTAAGATACGCCGTTCCCTTATCATAGACGCTTGTCAAGACGCTGATACGCTTGTCCTTGCCCTTCAGCTCCATCATCTGGTGGATAGTATCATCCTTCGAATTGTCATCCACGAACAGCAGTTCCCAGTTCGTGAACGTCTGTGCCAGCACACTCCTGACACTCTCCGCCACAAACTCCGCCCTATTCCGCGACAACATAATGATACTAACCAAGTCGTTTCCCATTCTTATGTCCTTTTGTTCTTCTGTCTAAAATGACTGTTATTCTGTTACTCTGTCTATTATTATCTGTCCTTTTGTTCTTCTGTCAAAATATCTGTTATTCTGTTACTCTGTCTTGAATTATTATGTTCTTCTGTCCTTATTATCTAAGAAATTTCCCGTCCTTTGCTTCGAAGATCGTGCTCGGCTCATACACCTCGATATTATGCCACGCCCCTTGCGGTATCTGTATGCCATACACCCCTTCACGAGGACATATCCTGAACCTTCCACATTCCACGAACTGCGTTTCATCAACCACAGTCGTCCCGTCATGCACCGGTCCCCCAGCATCCATATTCGGCAGTTCCTGATAGAACACCCAGTCCAGACACCCCTCCAGACACACAGCCGTCTCACTCGTATCCAAATGCCGATGAATTGCCACCTTCGTCCCAGGCTCCAGTGCATTCAGCATCCGCTGCGACGTATCCTCTGGAGTCGTCCGCAGATCAAAATTCATCCTCAGGCGAGGGGAATCCATCGCCTTCTCATGCAGTGCCGCTAATAGTTTCTTGTCTAAAAGTTGAATATCCATATTGTATAACAAAATAATCATCGCTCACCCCGTAGGGGCACAGGCTCTGTGAGCGATACCAAAACCTTGACGTAGGGCGGTCTCTGCCCGGAGTCAATTGCATCCTTCCCTCGGGGGAAGGCCTTGGTTGGGGGAATGTCTCTTTTGTAACTTTTCTCTGCGCCAGAGAAAAAGTTAGAATTACTTCTCTTTTATAAAGAGGATTCAGAGGATTCTTACGACTTCTTTAAAGAAGTCAAATAGTCCTCATGCAAATGATAATATTTCATCATAAAGAGGATATAGCCCAATGTCACGATCGTCCCCGATACAATCAGGTATATCCAGTGCGCAACAATGGTATCCGGTATCACATAGATAGCGACCAACGAGAATGCCAGCTGGAGTACCATATAGATGCTACTCACCACCACGTGCGGCATTTTCAGTTCATTCGCCATCAATTGATAGGCGTGTTTACGATGCGCCTCCCCCAGATTCTCATGCAGCATGATGCGATGACAGATGGTAAGCATGCCGTCAAGGCCATACAGCAGATACAGCACAATCCAAGTGATATCCCCCGTCACGTACATCAGCCTACCAAGGCAGAACACCAGGATGAGCGCCATGCCAATCGAACCCACATCCCCTGCAAAACATTTTGCTTTTTGACGGAAATTAAAGAAGCAGAACACAAGCACCGAAAGCCCTATGACAATCAACATCGATTCATCAATGAATCCGACCCCACTCTTAATTCTCAATTCTTCATTCTTAATTGCAAGCGGTATAAGTACCGCGAGGCTGTATCCACCTGTGATACCATTGATACCATCCATGAAATTGAAGATGTTGGTTCCGCCAACTGCGACAAGGAGAGCTATTAGGAATATGGCCACCTTTAGAGCCCCTTGATAAGGGACGGCTATAATGCAGGGATACAAAACCATTGATATCGCCACAAAATGCGCTACCAATCTTAGTGAATCTGGCAATGACCGAATATCATCAATAAAGCTCATTCCTGCAGCCAGCGTAACACCAGCCAACAGCCAAGGATATGGGAATCCGCTCATGACACTCCACACCCAAAGCGCAATAGCAAATATGATTCCACCACCCCTCAGCACAATCCTCGTATGCGAACTTCTTTGGTTCGGTTTATCAATGATATTAAACCTATCCGCTATGCGGAAATATAAAAGTTCCAACATAAACAATACTATAAGTATTGCTCCATAAGTTATTATTTTTGAGATCATAAGTTTACCAATTTATTGCGACATCCACCGTATTCCCGCTGCTACCGACTGCTATATTGCGTCCCTTGCCAAACATAATATCACTCAGCCACCACGTCAGCTCAGCTGCACCGAAGCCAACACCAGCACCTGCAACGACATCATACCAGTGGTGTCTATTATTAGCCACTCGCTCAATGCCCACTGCCGTCGCTGCCGCATATCCCACAATCGGGATCCAGATACAATTCTTCCTGAACTCCTTATCTATCGAACGGGCGGCTGCAAAAGCCATGGCAGCATGACCAGAGGGGAACGACTTGTTATCCGAATGATCTGGTCGTTCCTCCTTCACCATCGCTTTCAACGCCGTCTTTGCACCGTATGCGACCACAACCGATGCGCCCGTATTTACAACAAATCTCGGCCAATTATGGCTTGAATAATTAATCACGACAGAATGTTTCTCCCCTGGCCTATTCCATCCGATAGTCTGCCCTAGCTCATACTGTACACCGACATCTAGGTCAAACCAACCATTACTACCACCATGTTCGCTCCTGATTTTTCCATTTACAAATTCATTAGATGTGAACTGATAAGCAACATCTACAAATAATTTCAGACAGTCATTCAACTTAAACGTCTGTTCAGTACCAATACCTACCAAAGGAGAACCAGAACTAATTTCGAGATTACTGTCTATACCTGCACGAGGGAATACAATGGAATTCCAAGTACAATCTTTATCATAAATACCAAATAAATTATGAAGGTTCAAGAATAAGTCAATATAAACAGCCGCCCATCCGCCACCGTCATGATTGCTACCAGGACTACCTTCTGTATCCATCCAGTTATAATTTCGATTACCAACAATGCCATTTTGCCAATTTAAACCGCCACGAAAACCAACGCCTGGCGTAAACCATTTGCCAAAGCCAAGATTGACTCCAAAGGTCTTTCCATTGGGGAATACATTTGCAAAGTTTTCTCCATATCTATTTAATAGCGACATGCCAAGTCCAGTTTGTACGAACCAATTATCCCAAAACGAATTAAGTACCACAGCTTTATTTAAATGCTCTTTTTTGTCAGAAAATCTATGAAAACTATGCTTCCCAAGATTCAACTGCAGACCGACATTGATGTCAAAAAAACCATTGCTCCCCGAGCCAGTATCAGTTTTATAGCCAATAGCACTTGTTGCCATCTGATAGGAGAAGTCAGCATACAAGCCCCATTTATCATTGAAACGAAACGTATTTCCAACTCCTAAACCCAGTAAAGGCGAACCTTTTCCGGATTCCAAATTAACAAGAGCGCCAGCCCTTGGAAATATTATGAGAGAATAATTTCTGTTAGGTTTATACTTTCCTAAGAAGCTTAATATATCAAACTGGTAATCCAGCACGGCAGTTACATAACCTTTTTCTAGCCTTTTTAACCATTCAGCATGGTCACTCTGAAATATTACATTTTCCAAATTAAGCTTTCCCCTTACACCAAACTCTGGTGAGAACCACTTTCCCAAAGCTATATCTACTCCAAAAGATTTACCATTAGGAAATACGTTCATAAAGTTGCAGCCATACGGATTCTGAAGCGACATATCAACACCAATCTGACCATACCAGTTGTCCCATAACGAATTTGTCACGTATGCAGTTGAATCAATTTCCTTTTCACGACTCTGAGCATTGGTTTCCGTTATACTTGCGACACACAATGCCATCACCCATAGAGAGCGTAATAAAAGTCTCTTCATTATCATCTTATATTTAGATACTGAATTCTAACCTCTTTATTTTTCCTTCTCCTCTCTGAATCAAAGAACCACCCCCATTTGTTGAAATACTTCACGGCACTCTGAAGGCCTATCATAAGCATCTTTTTATTCTTTTTGTGAGCTGCTTCATGAGCATGAACAATAGAAGCACCTGGATAATATACAGTTCTTGCGATTCTACCTATACGACGAGTAATATCAATGTCCTCAAAGTGCATAAAGAATCGTTCATCAAAACCACCAATAATCTTCAAAGATTCTGTTCTAAAGAACATGAAACAACCAGAAAGTGATGGAATATCCATCACCTTCGAATAATCAGCATTCCCTAGAGTGTACAGAATGTTGTTCTTTTCCTTTATATTATCGGGCGCAAATTGTCTGAGGAAAATATCAGCAGGAGTAGGAAGCAACTTGCACAAGTATTGAAATTCCCCGTTAGGATAAAAAACTTTTGGAAGAACTTGCCCAATATCAGGGTTGTTGTTCATAAAAGATTCAAGTTTTCTCATGACATCTGCTTCAAAACTGATGTCGGGATTAAGAACCACATGGTACGATACACCTTCTTCTATAGCTTTCCGTATAGCTATATTATGCGCGCTACCATAGCCTATATTACCCTGCCCATAGATATATTCTGTTTTTGATGACAATTTTTTTACCAGCCCCCGTAAGGTATCCTTCTCTGAATTGTCTATTACATATATCTTATGTATGATACTTTTTTCTGCACAACCAAGCACCTTTATCAAATCTTCTTCCCTTGTGTTGTACAATACAATGGATGCATAAACCATAAAAAACTGTTTTACTTCTTAAAAAAACACTTTAGCATGCCTGTGGATTGGCGCCATATTAGAATGGCACCGACTGGTAATAGAACTCCTCCAGAAAGATAAAACAAAAGAAGCCATATATTCGGGCAGGCTGGGGCATGTTCTGCCAAACTCTGCTGAATTCCAAAAAGCATCAGCACATACTGGCACAATTTGAAAGCGACAAAGTGCAAGCCCATAATATAAAAAGATTCTCTACCTATCAGTGCAAAAAAACTAGCAGACTTACCTTTACATTTCTTGGCAATATAAGCCAGTATGTATAAAGCGAAGACCGAAGAAAATGTCATAGAGATAATTTCCAATTGACCCTCATCCATATTAACTACTTTTCTTTGTACAGCAATACTATATAATCCAATAGAACAAACACAAAATGCGAAACGGCTATCAAACCGTATTTTGAACTTGTTATGAACAAGTTTCCCACAATATACCAACCAAGCATAAGTTAATACAAGACTTAGCCTAGGTATTGTCAAATTATAATGAATACTGGCGATACTCGATCCTATCGCTATCAGTAATAATACTATAATGACAAAGTGTTCTCGCCTCTCCGCACTATCTTTGAATATCTTTCTTCCCAACCATGCTGTAAATGAGACTAAACATAAACATAGGAACAGCACATATGCAAACCATAAGGCCCCAACAATAGGCTCACTACCCATAAAAAACACCGTCTTACATACATTTTCGATATATTCTGCCCCCCCAAAAAAACGAGCCAAGGTTCGACCTCCATATAACACATCAGAACTATACCAGCCGATATCAAATAAAAAATTCCGCAACAGAGCAGCAGGGATATAGAGATACATAAGAGGTAAATACAATTTCCTAAATTTCCCCTTTATAAAGCTCCTCGGCCGTTCCAAATTTTCTGTTACCAGAAAGAATCCTGCAACAAGAAAGAACACTCGTATATGCCAACTGTAAATATAAGGCACTGGCACAAGTTGAAGATGTGGATAACCATAATTGATATGACCAAGAACAACTAGGGTAATGGCAAACCCTTTTACAATATCCACCCAGTTCTGTCTTTTTATTCCTATTTGCTGCATACTTCCTAAATTGACATACTATTTCTTTTGGTTCTCTATTTCATTAATAAAACGTCTATAAGCACTCACATAATTCATGCTATTTTCATTTCTACTGATAAGCATCTTTCCAAGACACAAAATCTGTACATACAATTCCCATAAGAAACGATTCATTGGTGACATTGAATACTTCTCCTGATAGTATCTGAAAGATTTGAATGCCTGATAGTAACGAAATTCAGAGACTGTAGTTCCATGTCCTTCCAGATGGATAATTCGATGCTCTGACATATGGACCTTTCTTCCAGGTATTCTCTTCAGCAAATCTGCCTCTTCATTACAAAGAAAAATATTCTCATCAAATCCACCAGCCTTATCAAATGTCTTCTTATTAAGAGCAAAAGCAGCCCCCCACGGCCAAATGTAAGAATTCGCCCATTTAGATTTTGTTGGCCATTTATAAGAAATGACTTTCATGAGTGATAGAATGCGATATCGCAAAAAATCGTCATAGAAGAACGAATATGAATTATTTCTCTTACCTGCACTATCGGTAAGAAAAAAGCCACATATTAGATTACTGTCATCCTTAAGTCTTCCATATATATCAGAGAATATTTTCTCTACTAACATTGTGTCAGGATTTAAGAAAAATAAGATATTAGAAGAAGCGACAGACGCTCCAAGATTATTTCCGGCTCCAAAGCCATTATTTCCTATCGATTTCTTATATTTTAAAGTAAAACCATATTTTGTATATTGTAATTTATCTCCCAATAATGATTCTACCTCATTATCCACAATCACAACTTCAAGATCTTGTCCTAAATCATTATATTTTTCAATGGACTCCAAACAGTTGTAGATGACTCCCTCACTTTTATATACAACTATAATAACACTTAGTTTCATCTGCGTAGCGCTAATTTCAGTTTTCTATACAGAAACCTTAAGATAGTATAGAAGTATCCAATACAATTTATAAAGACTGACTTAAAATACTTTTTCCTGATTTGTATTTCTTCCTTATAGCTTCTGAAATTTGCCTGCCCAGAAGCCCCTTCAAAAGAATGGTTAGCGAAGACGACATCAATGTTTTCAACCTTAAAGCACTTCTTCAGGACATAACAGTTCAAGTCATAATCCGCTAAGAGAGAATAGTCCAAAATATATCTGTAATTATCAAAAACTCTTTTTCGATAGAGGGCACCCTGATGGTTGACAACATTCTTAAAAGCCAACTTTCTACTTATCTCAGAATCTATAATTCCATATTCAGAACTGTTAATTTTACACAGTATAACATCAGCTTCTGAATTTTCAAGGTGAGGCATAACCTCTTGAATAGCTTTTGGGCTGTACAGAGAGTCATCAGCCCCAATGAAATAAAGCCATTCCCCATAAGCCAAGTCGATTCCCTTATTCATTGCATCATATATCCCGTCATCCTTCTCTGAAATACACTTTACAAGGTCGCCATACTCTTCTATAATTGACACAGTATTATCAGTAGAAGCTCCATCAACAATGATAATTTCATAGTTATTCGCAGTCTGATTAATTATACTCTCAATTAAAGTACGAATGCAGCCCTCAACATTAAATGATGGACATATGATCGATAGCATTAATTTTTCCATTATTTATTTCAAATGTTATTTATAAGACATCGCTCCTTGATAGGCAACAATAAACACCATAAATAATAGGCCTACAGACCCTCCCCATATGTATGGGTTAGATAAAGAAGAAATAAATAATCCAATCTGAGAAACTGCTAACATTTGCAAAAAATCATCTTTATTATATAAAAGTGCAATTATAGCTGGTCCCAAATATGCATATAGAAACAATAAAGAAAAAAACAGACCACCAGATTGGAACAATACAACTGCGGCCACCTCTATGATATCTTCTTTTATATGACGGCTATCAAAGTCATTAAACTTGCAGCCTATTCCACGACCTAATAATAAATCTACAGGTCCCATATCTTTTGTAAAATTATTCATCTGCTCGGTTTTGTAATCTGCAGAATTCTCCTTCGTATCCATAACAGTGTCTTTGTAAAGACCAAAGTACACAACATATCCTAGACTTCCTATAACTATTAATGGAATAAGATCTTTACGCCTTTTTTGGAGTAACAAAATTATTAAATATACACAAATTACTGCAACAACTATACCTAAAGTCATAGACAGTAAAGCAATGACCACCATCAATAAGAAACATAGCTGCAGCTTTATTCCATTATATTTAAAAACCAAATACGCAGTGGCAGGAACAAGAAAGACAAATGTTTTAATTACAACTCGCGGAAGAAAATCATATACTGCTACAAGAATTAATCCCTGTTGATCATTAAGTTTCAGCCCATCTCCAGGCTCGTTAATAGTCTTTATTACAATATAAGCGAAAAGTCCAACAAGCAAAAACACAGACCACGTAAATACCTTCATATACCTCTCTGCGCCATTCTTCTTAAATAAATATGCAAAAGCAGGTATTATCATGAAAATCAAAAATGGTTTCAAGTAAAAGATAATATTATCTATATCGTTTCCCCTGATGGTTGCATAACCAACAAGAACTGTATATGATATAATAACAAATGCATAGAACTCTACTATTTTCTTATTCCTCAATTCTTTCTTACACACGACTGGTGTTAATGCTATTAAACCCATCATAACAAGATACCTTAGCCTTACACCTAAAAATGCGAAGTCAAAAGCAAAAACACAAAGAAAAATAAAAATAACAGCTCCCTTATCCAAGAGCCAGAGCAAACTAATCTTTTTAAGCATTGGTGTTGAATAGGGCTACGTCGCCAGATTTTACAAATTTATCAAGAATCTTGTATATTTTCTGTTCAGCTAAAGGTGTTTGATTATATTTCTGAATATTCGACCATAACTTCTCATCATCATAAATTCCCTTTAGCATTATCACATCTCCGCCAAGTTCCATATCTGGAGTCCAGTTATTTTGGCAACAGAAACTCACATAAGAAGCTTGTATCGCCTTTTCGTGTTGTTCTTTGGTTAATGGCGCTAGATCTTGAATGTGATTAGTTAAGAAATCTTCATAATCTACCACGGAATTAAAAACCTTTGTAAACCCGAGTTCACTATATGGCGGTCTACAAGCTAATACAACATTTTTTCCAGCATAAGTCATCTCAAGCCCTATCGTCCCTCCACCTGTAATAACAGTATCAGCATTTCTAATTATACTCAGCGTACTTTCTGTTTCTAATATCTGAAGGTTACTACAACTGATTTCTTTAAGATATGAAGTAACGAGCCCCTTTTGACCAAATAAATGGGAAGACGGGTGTTCTTTTACAAGTACATTAACAGCATGATTTTGCAACAAACAACGGAATGAATTAATAAACCACTCCCAATAATCATCATATAATGGATTTAGATATACGTGGGGTGCATCGGCAAACACATGAGGCATAAGCACTATAGTCTTCTTGTTTTTATCAATCTTATAACGGTTACAAAACTCTTCATAATTTGAAGTCTCTTTGTTAGCATAAGCAGTTAAAACATCATGTTGCAATATAGTACCATTATACCTTTTTTCATAATAGTTGTCAATAATAGTTTTGTAGTCTATTCCGTTGCATAATTGACTAAGAATAGAATCATTTAGGAACGGTTTTTCATAATCATCCTCAATTGTAAATTTTCTTATAAATAACGCATTAAGACTAATTGGAGAGTAACAGACTATTCCATGAACTTTACACAATTCAAACATCAAACCGTAACGATAAACATTGTCACCCAATACAATAGCCTTAATAGAAAATTGGGATAGTATGTATTTGAAATATAAATAATAGCATAATTCAAAACAAATGAAAACTCTCTCTCTTAGGTTTAAAGTAACAATTGTTTTTTTATTAAATCTCCTAAGAATAGCATCATAAATGTATGTTCCTATTCTCGCATTTCCATCCGACAATTTAAGAAGAGCTTTCCTACTTATACAAAAAGATTTTATCAGAAAGAAAAAGTTCTTTACAACAAGACTAAACAAATGATCCTTCATCTGTAGGCGAGTATCACACATACTCTCTGAAATTAATGATTTTCTCCATGGAAGCATTACAACTGGTTTTAATCCAAGGGATTTTGCAATACATAAGGCTACTTTTGATATTCCATAACAGAGTTGAGGTATATCATAAAAACATTCATATAAAAGTATACCATTACTCTCATCATTGACATTCTCATTACTCCAAAATGCCAGGTTACTCTGAAATACTTTTTCCAGTGAATTCATATTCAATTGTTTTAAAAAACAAAACTATTTCTTAGCTTTTATAAAAACGAACAATCATTTGTATATACTCCCTTATTCGGATGATAATATATAAAAAAAAACATATCAAAAAAAAGGGAAACATATTTATACTAACAAAAGAAGAAATACAAAATAAAGCAGGAAAGAAAACCACGAAATTCGGGAAATAACCAATGTTATTTAAAATACTTACTAAAAATTTATGATTTGAAATGTTCTTATATTCTACTTTTTCAATATAAACAATATACAAAACGGATATTCTATAAAACAGTTCAGATGCAATCAATGCAAAAAATAATAATGTGAGAGACAACAAATAATCACTCTGATAGACATATATCTTCCACATTGCCATTACAAAAAGTGAGTGGCATGATACATGAGAAAGATAATCCAAATCTCTTCCATGTTTTGAAAATGTTGATGTAAATCTAGCTACCTCCCCATCACTGGCATCAAGTGTAAACCACAGAATAAATAAAAAGGCAGATACACATTGAAGGTATATATTATTTACCATCAACAATATCGGTGCTATTATTCCACATACTATCATCATAATAGTGATGGTATCTGGTTTAATATGTTTCTTTATAAAGAGGATTGACAGAAAAGGCGATAGAGCCATCGTTAGATGCTCTGACAGCGCACGCCCATACCATGAATGCGTAGATGCATTCCAAATGTTTTTATAGTTTATTTCGTTCATCTTATATACAGATTATACCCATTGACATACATTTCTTGTACCTCTGCCGTCTTCACATTTCTTTTCTCGACATTCTACTAAAATGCGAGCCAATGGCCAGGATTGAAAAGACAAATTCTTTGATTTCATGTCGTAATCCTTCTCCAACAAAAGGATAAAAAATACTTCTTATTCTGATTCTGGTCTTCATACCTCACTTCAAAATAATCTGTTTCCATCATGGTGTCAGGATATAGACCTACCCTTTTGTGCCTGCTATTGTCATAGCCCCCTGTCTTTACCTCTAACCCCACTTAAAAAGAGACTACAGCATGGTCTTAACGTAGCATGATGAAAATATCGTATGTTTCTTTCTATTTCATCCTTAAGCATGGTTGATAAACTTCTAAACAGACATCTTATCGTTGTCTATCTTTCAAATGTATCTGCTTTGCAAGCAACAGGTCATTGACAGAATCTACTTCAGTCCATTCATAATTACTGATATCAGTATAATACAATTTAAAGTCTTGTTTAAATATCAGCTGAACAAGGGCGTTTTCATACCATTGGTCATAGAAACCCTCTTCGACCATATTATTCATTTCTTCCCTCATAAGTAGTGAGCTCTCACGGTCAAGCTTGGTTACTCCCGCATATTCGCCATAATAGGTTTTAAGGTCCTTGCTCATCACAAGCACCTGGTCCCCTGACACTTCAACATTATAGTCTCCATCGCACTTGATTGAGCTGTCGAGCAATACGGTAGCACGCTCCACAGGCTTGCAGATAACATCTTTAATCAGTTCCTCTGATACGACGATATCACCATCTATCAACACAATGTTATCGGTATCCATATGCTCCTGAGCCAACCAAAGAGAGGCGATAGAGTTGGTAACCTCAAAAAATGGGTTATACGTAAAGGTAACTCCGTCCACTTGTTCTTCAATAGCTCTATGCATGTGGCCAGTGACTACTACGATATCAGCCTCGGCATCATTTTTCTTGATGAGATAAACCATCCTCTGTAGCAAGGTAGTATCTTCATCAAGTTTATACATTGATTTGGGGTGTTTTAAGGTTAAAGGATGTAATCTTGATCCTTTTCCTGCTACTAAAAATATGTATTTCATCTTAATTTACTTCTTTAATTCTATTTTTCTGGCCACTGCCACATGACAAGGCCAAGTCTCATCAGTCGCAAATCTGTGGGGAATAGGACATCTATTCCAAATAATTTGGCTGTTTTTACAATATTAACGCCTGTAGCCTCCAGTGGACTGCGGGACATATATGGGTTATTACATCTTTCTTTGCCGCAGCCTGTCTTGCAAAGTTTGCAAGAACCTGCGCCAAAGGAAATTGCTGTTGACATGTTATGGTTAAAAAACCATTTCTCCATTTCAAGTAGTGTCTTGTGAAGGGTAACGCTAGACTCTGTTCTGAGACTTTCAAACTGCGCCTTATCCTTGACATCATATGTAAATGAGACGAACAGACCTTCATCATACTCACTGAACATCTTAGGATAGTCTATGTCAGGAAGATTTGGAGGACATCTCCAATTCCGTCCATATTTCCCACAGTAGAAGCAATTCATCTTTACACACTCCTCAAAGACAGCTTTCTTTGGATCCATAAAAACTCCTTGTGAGGGGGGAGCAATTTTTCTTAAATATTCGATTATCTGTTTTTTATATTCAGTAATCATATTCCAAAATAGTCTTTAATCTCAATAAATAGATTATCGTAGTCCGCAAAGGTCAAATCACCAACATGAGATACACGGATACTTCTTTTGCCAAGTTCACCACCTACAGGGTTAACCATGATCATCTTTTGATCTTTCAGATATGTGAAAAATTCCATCGCAATATCTTTTTCAAACCGAACTGGTGTAATGGCATTGGACATTGGAAACTTGGGCAGATGAATAGGCATTCCTTCTATCTTACTTCTGAAATACTGAGCTCTGTCAGCAACCTCTTTAACTCTGTTATCTACTCCCTGTTCATCAATCTTATGGAGCATATCATTTAGCTCAAAACACACTCCCACAGCAGGAGTAAACGGTGTTTGTCCTCGCTCCATATTCTTCATATAGTCCTTAAAGTCAAAATACAAGGACGTCACATCTGTTCTGTTAATCTTTTCAATCATTCGGGGGCTCAGAGTAACAAAAGATAATCCAGGTGCCAAGCATAATCCTTTCTGAGAACTAACAATAGTAGCATCTACCGAATACTTCTGTGCCTCATATGGATCGCACAGGAAACTGCTAATTGCATCCACCACTAAAAGAGCACCAGTTCTTTCGCAGTAATCGTGAATGATTCTGATATCGTATAGCTGACCCGTGTAGGTTTCGTCAATATTTACAAGGACACCGGTTATACCGCTATTGTAATATCGGGTGAAGTGACCAGCTGTAAGGATTTCGTCCTGCTCAAGGTAAATAACATCATGAGGTATTTTGTGAATCTCACAAATATCTACAAATCTCTGACCGAATGTACCACCGCATACAATTAACAGATGGTCATTCTTATCAAAGCAGTTCATAACAGTAGCTTCCATCGCTCCGCTCCCTGAAGCCGTGAGAAAAAGCACTTCTGAATCAGGGGCGGCTTTCTGAAGCTTAATCAATAGCTGCTTATTCTCGAGCATCATCTGACCGAACTCCGGAGTTCTGAAATAAGGAACGACATGGTGCCTTACCTCAAGAGTACTTTGGTACATTTGAGTAGGACCAATAGTGAATAATTTAAAATCAGTCATTTTCATTGTACGTTATTTTTTGTTAATTGACAAATATTGGTAGCCATATCTATCATGTCAAAGGGAGAAGTGGACAGGCATTTATCAGACCATATAAATAAAATATTATTAGGAATAAGCGTCTGCTCCAGCTCCTATTATGTAACCCACCATATGAACGTAACCCCGATTTAACGGGCAGCTCCGCTAACATGATTTTTTGAAAAAATTATTCTGCTTTAAATTTTTGCTGCTTGGAATATCAAGCAGCTTTCTTTTCCTGCTTCTGACTAGGTACATAATTGCATGGTATCATTGACTCATAGTCATTGTCACCATTCATCATGCGGGTCAATATGTCCTCGACATACTACACGCTTGGCACGCTCACCATCAAGATGCTCAGACTTAACCTTTGTCTGGTCTATCTGATTATCGGTATTCTCAGATGCCTGTGCACCATTATCGTGATTACCATCATAATCTTCCTTCTCCTCCTCACGGCTCTGTTTCTCCTCAGCACGCTTGTTCTTCTTCAAGCTGCTCTTGCCGAATGTATGCTTGTTATGGCGCTGGTTCTTATCCTCCAGATTCTTAATCATCTTCTGAAGCTGATCTATCTGAGCTGTAAGTTTTATCACAAGCTCTTCATTCCGCTTGTTGCTGGCAGTCACAGAGTCTAAGGTCTGCTTCAAGATATCAATCATATCAAGCAGCCGCTTGTTGGCAGCCTTGAGATCGTTGATCTGGTCTATGTAATCCTGACGCTCCATATCAGACAATGATGGGGAGGACTCCCTCTCGAGGCTCTCCAGATAATGGCTTTCCATTACCATCCTGTCAATGTCTGTATGCTTCTTTTTCACCCTACAAAGGTACGAAAAATTTTGCAAATAACCAAACATTTTTGAGCCTAATTTATTGATATTCAGTTAATTAGAGTAATTAAAAGCTTCTTTCTTACAGGACAGTTTAATAATGCCACCAAGTACTTCCAATCAATAGTTTTAACTGATTCCATTGGCTGTCCGTCCTCCCGCTCTAGCTTCATAAAACTATATCCACGATCATAAGACAAGTCATATAAGCGATAGAGGTGGTGACTGTAGACCAGAATCTTCATCTTACGACAGTCCTTTGACATAAACAGATAACCATCTCCATTGTAGGGATTACGGTGCAATTGATATTTGACCACATTGGCCAAGGCATACTTGCCATAACGCATGTCTGTAAATCCTGCTACATAATATAGCTTGGTAGCTCCTGTAATTGCTAACATAGTGCCTCCAGTTTATCTACTAGAATCTTCAAGTGCTCATAGCTTATGGATTTCTGGCATACCTTCAATCCGTTGGAAAACTCTATATTCACATAACTCACTCTTGTCTTTACATGTCCTGTGGCTTGACGAATAGATTCGGGATCTTTTTGTACTGCCTCCATTGGTTCCTGTTGAATCTCCGGATCTGATACTGGAACGATACTCACCCCACTGACATGTTTCTTGTACCATCGTTGGAACTGGGAATAGACGATGCCATTCCGTTGGCAATAGTCCACTATCGAAACATCCTTGGTCTTTACAACCTCTTGATAGCTTTCCCATATCTTCTCAAAATCTTTGCTACTTGCCATAACGTAAACTTTTGGTTTGCGCTGGCAAAGGTACTTAATATATATAATGTAACCTAAAAAACTATTG
>JAEEGG010016098.1_pt1 | contig 15577 bp, 15 predicted proteins | sample 9134161 | NCBI WGS metagenome assembly JAEEGG01 (sample SAMN16246543, study PRJNA631951) | gut metagenome | biome: gut microbiome; feature: rumen; material: CR-attached | host: Bos | place: Iran: Karaj | collected 2018-10
CTCCAGAGGTGCGTGCGAAGATGGAACAGGCTCAGAGTGCACAGAGTGCAGCTGCCGCTTTGGAACTGAAAGCGCAGAACGGTGCGCGCAAGGAGCAGATTCAAGGTGCCTATAGCGTTCTGCAGCAGGCCAAAGCAGGCTATGAGATTGCAGAAAAGTCGTATAACCGCATCCAGCGCCTCTACGACGAGGGCGTGATGAGTGCCCAGAAACGCGATGAGGTATATGCCAACTATAAGGCTATGGAGGCACAGATGAAGGCCGCCCAGAGTCAGTATGATATGGCTGTCAATGGTGCCCGTATGGAAGACAAACTAGCCGCTGCCGCACAGGTGGGCCGTGCTAAAGGTGCCGTCAATGAGGTGACCTCTTATATCCATGAGACCGTGCAGATCGCCCAGAAAGAGGGTGAGGTCGCTGATGTCTATCCAAAAGTTGGTGAACTTGTTGGAACGGGTTCTCCTATCATGTCGATTGCCGTGATGGACGACATGTGGGGCACGTTCAACGTGCGTGAGGACCAACTGAACGGTATGCAGGTAGGCTCTGAGTTTACGGTTTTCGTTCCTGCTTTTAACAAGGATGTTAAGATGAAGGTCTATTTCATGAAGGATCAGGGCTCTTATGCTGTGTGGAAAGCCACAAAGGCCAATGGTCAGTATGATTTGAAGACTTTTGAGGTGAAGGCGCGTCCGACAGAGAAGATCGATGGCCTTCGTCCCGGCATGTCATTGATTATCAAAAGATAAAAGGTGTTGAAGTATCTTATCGACATATGGGAAGTAGCAAAGCGTGAGGCGAAGATCCTGAAGGTGAACCGCATCTACTTCTTCAGTATGGTGGTCTTTCCGCTGTTGGCGATGGTGTTTTTCACCACGCTGTTGGATGACGGCCAGCCGCAGGAGATGCCAGTAGGTGTCGTTGACTTGGATAATACTTCTTTCTCACGGACCCTTGTGCATAAGCTCGATGCTTTCCAGAGTTCGGAGGTGGTTGCCCATTATGCTTCTGTGGCTGAAGCCCGTCATGCTATGCAGAAGAACGAGATTTACGGCTTCCTCTATATCCCCTCAGGCACTTACGATGCTTTACTATCTTCGCGCCGACCTACGATTTCCTACTATTACAGTCAGGCATCGCTGACGGCTGGTTCTAACATCATGAAGGACCTCAAGACGGTGAGTACGCTCGGCTCTGCTGGCGTGGGGATGGCGACACTGAGTGCCAAGGGTCTGACGGCTCAACAGATACAGGCATTCCTTCAACCCGTGAAGATTGATCTCCACCAGATCGCTAACCCGTGGAGTAATTATAATATGTATATCTCCACTGTCTTCGTGCCTGGTATCATGATGCTTTTCATGTTCCTGATTTCTGCCTATTCTTTAGGTATGGAACTGAAGTTCGGTCGAGGCAAGGAGTGGCTCTCAATGGCCGATGGAAATATCGTTGTGGCTATTCTTGGCAAGTATCTGCCACAGGCTCTCGTTTTCCTGTCGCTGATCTTTACCTATGAGTTCTATATCTACGGCGTACTTCATTTCCCTTATCATGGTGATGTATGGGATATTGTTTTGCTGGCACTGCTTTCTGTGTTGGGCTCCATCGGCTTCGGCATCTTTGTCTTCGGCCTGATGCCATCGCTCCGCATGTCGATGAGTATCTGTTCACTTTGGGGTGTGTTGAGCTTCTCGTTGGCTGGTTCCGCCTTCCCAATGATGGGTATGGACAGCCCTCTGCAGTCGCTTACTTGGCTCTTCCCGTTGCGCCATTATTACATGCTCTATCAGATCACGGTGTTCAATGGCTTCTCGCTTATCGATGCCTGGTTCCATCTGGTGGCTCTTGTGGCCTTCACACTGATGCCCTGGTTCGTAATCAGTAAGATTAAAAACGCAATGCTCACCTATGTCTATATTCCGTAAAATATACAGTTGGCTTCTGGACGCTGCCTTCGTGTGGCGGTTTGAAATGAAGCAGGTCATTCACGATGAAGGCGTGCTCATGTTCTGTCTGGTGGTGCCTCTGGCTTATCCGCTCATCTATTCCTGGATCTACAACAATGAGACTGTGCGCGAGGTGCCTGTTGTCGTCGTTGACCTGTCTCACTCTCAGGAGTCGCGGCAGTTTATACGTATGTGCGACGCATCGCCCGATGTACATGTGACGAGCTATGCCGCCGATCTCGACGATGCTCAATCGCTTGTCAGTCGCCAGGTGGTGAAGGGCATTTATTATATTCCTGCCGACTTCGGTACGAATTTGAACCGCATGCAGCAGGGAACAGTGAGTGTCTATTGTGATATGGCGCTGATGCTGACCTATAAGGCCATCTTCCAGACAGCAATGGCTGTCGCTTCGGAGATGGGTGCTGAGATACAGACTAAACTCGCAGGTAATTACACAGCCCGTGAAGATCTCATTACCACCAGTCCTCTTGAGGTGAAAGATGTGCCGATCTTTAATCCTCAGGGTGGCTATGGCACATCAGTGCTTCCTGCAGTGCTTATCCTGATTATTCAGCAGACACTGGCTCTTGGTATCGGTCTTGCAGCAGGAACAGCTCGAGAGCGCAATCGTTACAGCGATTTGGTGCCTATTCATAAGTGTTATAATGGGGTTGGGCGCATCATAGGTGGAAAGGCGCTCTGTTATCTGATGGTCTATGCCGTCATGAGTACTTATCTCACGATGGTAGTGCCTCGCTGGTTTCACTTCCTCCAACTGGCAGCCTGGCAGGATCTGTTGGCGATGTTGGTGCCTTACCTGTTAGCCTGCGTTTTCTTTGGCTTGACAGTGTCCTGCCTGGTTCATTATCGTGAGAACGTCATATTGCTCATGGTGTTTTTGTCTGTCCCGTTGTTGTTTATGAGCGGTGTGTCCTGGCCTCAGTCGTCTATCCCTGGCTATTGGCAGGGTGTGTCTTGGCTCTTCCCCAGTACTTTTGGTATTCGGGCGTATGTCCGAATGAACTCGATGGGAGCCTCGCTTAGCGATGTGATGTTTGAAATCCGTTGTATGTGGTTACAAGTCGGATTCTATTTTGCTACGGCCTGTCTGGTTTATGGTTTCCAGGTGCGTCTCACGAAGCGTCATGCACAAGAGCGTCTTGCCCATCTGAGAAAGAAACGCGAACTTCGACTTCAGATGACAAATAAGAAAATGACGCGTTCTTAATGAATCCGCGCCATTTGTATATTAATGAGAAATGGGAACCACATCGGTTCCCATTTCTTAGTTCTGTCTGACAATGACACTGCCGCTGGCTTGGTGCGTAGCGAGGATAAGTACCTCGGCTATCTGCACGTGCTTGGGCGCATTAGCTGCATAGACTGCCACATCGGCTATGTCGTCGCCTGTGAGCGGCTCTATGCCCTTATATACGTTGGCTGCCCTTGTCTCGTCGCCACGGAAGCGGATATTGCTGAAGTTGGTCTCTACAAGTCCTGGCTTCAGGTTTGTCACGCGTACGGCTGTGTGGGCGACGTCGATGCGCAATCCGTCGCTAAGAGCCTTTACGGCTGCCTTGGTGGCACAATAGACATTTCCACCGGCATAGGCAGCATCACCAGCTACGGAGCCAATGTTGATGATATGTCCGCTGTTGCGCTCAACCATAGCAGGCACAATCAGTCTTGTCATCGTCAGCAGACCCTTGATGTTGGTGTCGATCATGGTTTCCCAATCACTGAGGTCACCTTCATATTCCGGCTCTAATCCGAGGGCCAGACCGGCATTATTCACCAGAACATCAATCTGCTGCCATGCAGCGGGTAAGCCTTTGACGGTTTTCTCTGCGGCATCACGGTCTCTGACATCCAGAATGAGTGTCAGGACTTCTGTACCTTTCTCTTTGAGTTCTTGACCGATAGCCTCCAGTTTCTCAGTATTTCTGCCTGTGAGGATGAGTCTGTCGCCATTGGCCGAGAATTTTCGTGCACATGCGAGACCTATTCCGCTTGTTGCACCAGTAATTAATACAGTCTTCATGTCGTTTTTATGTTTATTTCATGCCTACGATCTTGGTCTTGGGCTGTTCCTTGTTGCGTCTATTCACAACGGTAACAACAGCCTGTGCCAGGTTGATGAATGCAAGTCCTGTAGCTGAGTCACTGTTAAGGGCGGCTGGTGTTCCGGCATCGCCATTGTCGCAGATGCTCTGTACGAGCGGAATCTGCGCCAACAGGGGAACGTTCATTTCTTCTGCCAACTGTTTGCAGCCTTCCTTGCCGAAGATGTAGTATTTGTTCTCAGGCAACTCTGCAGGTGTGAACCAAGCCATATTCTCGATGAGGCCCAAGATGGGTACGTTGACCTTCTCGTTGCGATACATATCGATACCCTTGCGGGCATCAGCGAGCGCTACCTGCTGAGGTGTGCTGACGATGACGGCTCCCGTGATGGGAAGTGTCTGCAGCAGTGTGAGGTGTATGTCGCTGGTGCCAGGAGGTGTGTCGAGGATAAAGTAGTCGAGCTCACCCCAGTCGGCATCGGCTATCAGTTGCTTTAGAGCACTCGTAGCCATTCCGCCACGCCAGAGAGTGGCAGTGGTGGGGGATACGAAGAAACCGATGGAGAGCAGTTTGACTCCATATTTCTCGATGGGACAGATGAGGTCGCGGCCGTCTTTCTTCACAGCATAGGGACGCTCGTCCTCTACGTTGAACATCTTGGGCATGGAAGGCCCGAAGATATCTGTGTCGAGCAGTCCTACTTTGTAGCCCAGGCGCGCTAAGGCGATAGCGAGGTTGGCAGAGACGGTGCTCTTGCCTACACCTCCCTTTCCGCTACTTACGGCGATGATATTCTTTACACAGGGTAGTAACTGCTCAACCTCGGGACGAGGAGCCGACTTGAACTCGGTCTCGATGGTTACTTCGACATCCTGCCCACAGTGATATTTCACTGCAGCCTCAGCTGCCTTGATGGTAGATTTGAGGAATGGGTCGGTATCACGAGGGAAGAGCAGCACGATTTTTACACGCCAGGGTTCTCCCTCATGAGAAGGAGCAGCGACAGATGGCGTATCGGCCACCATGTCGCTCTCCACGAGATTCTTTTTGGTGCCGGCATACGTTACCGTAGCCAGCGCATCCATGATTAGTTTTGGATAAAGTGTCATTTCTTTATGATAGGTTTATTTCTCCTTGAGGCCTGCAACCTTTGCCCATTTCTTATTGCTCATGTAGGCCATCTGGGTTCCTTTCGGAATCAAGAAGGTTGCGTTGACCCCCTTGAATGTATCACCGCTAATTGATGGAGGGGTTGGGCAGTTGACATTCACCTCACGTAATGAGACACACTTCTGGAAAGCGCTGCCTCCAATTTTTTTCAGTGATACGGGCAGTTCAACAGAGGTAAGCGATGTGCACTCCTTGAAAGCATCACCACCTATTTCCTTTAGACCAACGGGTAAGGTGAGGGTGGTCAGAGAACCGCAGCGCTCGAAGGCGGCATCCTCAATAGTAGCCAGAACAATTGGCAGGTTGATATCGCTCAGCTTGGCGCAACCCTCGAAGGCAGAACTGCCAATACGTTTAACGGAAGCAGGCAATACAACCTTTGTCAAACTTGCACAACGACGGAAAACCTTGGATTCGATCTCGTCGATGAAACCATTGATGGTAACAGTCTCGAGGCTGGAGCAATCCTCAAAAGCTTCGTCGCCAAGGCTCTTGAGCATGTTAGGCAGTTCTACGGATCTTAAACTAGCACAACCTTCGAATGCGCAGTCATTGATCTTGGTAAGCGCAGAAGGAAACTTGAAACTCGTGAGCGACTTGCAATCGTCGAAAGCGTGGCTACTGATCACCTTGACAGATGAAGGTACAGTGATACTCTTCAGACTGGTGCATTTCTTGAAGGCTGCGGAATTGATGTCGCTCAGATTGCCCTCAATAGAAACTTCTTCCAGAGATTCGCAATTCTCGAAAGCAATCTGTCCCAATTTGCTCAGTCTGGTGAGGGTGACCGTCTTCAGACTCTTGCAGTCATGGAACGCACTGGCTCCGATCTTCTCTACTGACGACATCTCAATACGCTGGAGATTTTTGCAGCCTTCGAAAGCTGCCGATTCTATCTCTTCAACAGAACTGGGCAGTTCGATGGCTGTGAGGCTCTCACAACCCTTGAAGGCAGAACCGCCAATCACTTTGGTACCGTTGGGGATGTTAATCTGATTCAGTGCTTTGCAATTGTTGAAAGCCTGGACTGCAATATTATTGATACCACTGGGCAATGTGATGGAAACAAGACTCTTACAGTCCTCAAAGGCTTCGCTTTCAATGGCTTTCAGTCCATCAGGCAACTTGATGGATGCAAGTCTTTCGCAGCCTTGGAATGCCTCGTTCTTGATGGTGGTCACAGAAGCAGGAATGGTGACGTCTACCAGATTCTCACAGCCGGCAAAGCAGTTTTCGCTGACTTCCTTGATACTTGTGGGCAAAACTGCCTTTACAAGTTGCTTGGCACCAGAGAACATGCCCTTTGGCAGTTCATTGGCATTGGTCTTGATGCCTTCCTTGCCTTCAACGATCGTGATGCCGGAGAGGTCGATGGATGTCACCAGACACTCGCCAGGATTCTTCTTGTCAACTTTTGTACGATTGACGATTTCCTGCAGCAATTTCAGGTCAGCACCGTTCAGTGCACCACTGACGGTTAGGTCTGCAATCTTGAACTTCTGGTCGATGGAGATTTTCGAAGCCAGCTTGCCAACAGAATCTACTCTTACATTCAGTTTCTCTTGAGCCATGGACAGCATTGGAATCACTGCCATGAGGATGATCATTAGTTTTTTCATAATCGATGGTTATTATTTTGCTTTATCTAGTGAACTTCTTTTCGTACGATGATAGCTGCGGTAGTCGTCGAGCTCGATTTCCACATCAGGCTCTTCAAGGTTGCATAGTCTGGGCAAATGCCACTTCATGTACTTGATGTTCAGTCCGCGTGCTATCCACATGGACTCGTAATAGGTCTGGATGGATAGAATCTTCTTGGTGGCATCGTCGATGCGGTCATCGTGGTAGAGATCTTCAGTGCGAAACTCTATCGGAAGATGATTCTTTTCCACCATATAAGTTGTATAGGTGAATAGGAAGTTTGAATCAGTCTTCAGGTGTATGAGCCCTCCGTCGGAGAGGAAATGCCGATAACGATTCATAAAGAAAGTGGATGTCAACCGTTTGCGTGGGTTCTTCATCTGAGGGTCACTGAAGGTGAGCCATATTTCCTGAACCTCATCTTCAGCAAAGAAACGGTCGATAATCTCGATGTTCGTCCGAAGAAATGCCACGTTCTTTTGTCCTTCACGGATAGCTTGTGTGGCACCAGTCCACATTCTTGCACCCTTGATGTCAACACCGATGAAGTTCATATTGGGATAGAGCTTAGCCAGTTCCACCGTATATTCGCCCTTGCCACATCCGAGTTCAAGCACGATGGGATTCTGGTTCTTGAAATACTGCTCATGCCACTTGCCTTTCATATCGAAAGGCACGTCGTCGATTACCGAATACGGATACTGGAAGACATTCTCATAGGTCTCCATGTCCGCAAACTTTGCTAACTTTCCTTTACCCATATTGCTTGCAAAGGTAGTAATTAATGTTGAATTTCGCAAATTTAGCAGCGATTATTTGCAAAAAACAAGGCATCGTCCGTAAGGAAGATGCCTTGTCATATGTCTGTAGATGATTTTACTCGATGACGACGGTTGTCCAGCCGTGCTTGTCTTCAATCTCGCCATATTGGATGCCACGGAGGGTGTCAAACAGCTTCTTGGAGATAGGACCGGGCTTATCACCGAATGAATAGCGCTTGCCCGTATCGAGGTCGTCGATATATGAGATAGGACTGATGACGGCGGCTGTACCGCAAGCACCTGCCTCCTCGAAGGTCTCGAGTTCCTCCTCAGGAATCGGACGACGCTCTACCTTCAGACCTAAGTCTTCGGCTACCTGCATCAACGACTTGTTGGTGATAGAGGGCAGGATAGAGGTGGACTTCGGGGTGACATAGGTGTTGTCTTTGATACCGAAGAAGTTTGCAGCACCGCACTCGTCCATATATTTCTTTTCCTTGGCGTCAAGATAGAACTCGCAAGCGTAGCCCTTCTCGTGAGCCAGGTTGTTGGCAAACAGAGAGGCTGCATAGTTGCCGCCTACCTTATACTTACCTGTACCGAGAGGAGCCGAACGGTCGTAGTCACGGATGATCACATAGGGATTAGCAGCGAAGCCGCCTTTGAAGTATGGACCTACTGGCGTAACGAAGATCAGGAAGCAGTACTCCTTGGCGGGATGCACACCTACCTGGGCGCTCGTGCCGATGAGCAGCGGACGGATATAGAGCGTGGCACCGCTCTCATAGGTGGGAATCCACTCTTGGTTCAGGCGAACCACCTTCTTTACCATTTCTGTGAAAAGTTCTGTAGAAACCTCAGGCATCATGATACCACGACATGTGCTCTGCAGACGGGCTGCATTCTCCTCAACACGGAACACACGTACCTTCCCGTCAGGGCAGCGATAGGCCTTCAGACCTTCAAATGCCTCTTGGCCGTAGTGTAGGCAGGTGGCTGCCATGTGCAGTTTCAGATACTCGTCGGAGCAAACCTCGATTTCGCCCCATTTGCCGTCGCGATAGTAGCAACGTACGTTGTAGTCGGTCTTCATATAACCGAAAGATAGACTAGCCCAATCTAAATTTTTCATTGTTGCAATCTTTTAAATGTCTCAAATTGCTTGCAAAAATACATAATTTGTGTCATATTAACAAGAAAAATGGCACAAAACTTACTTTTCGGCTAGGATTTTCTTGATTTCCTCGTCGGTCTTCGTCAGTTTGTCTTTGCATAGTCTGATGAGTTCCTGGGCACGTTTCAGTTGTTCAGCCATCTGGTCGATGTCCAGTTCGTCATTCTCCATTTTGCGCACGATGGCTTGCAGTTCCGCATAAGCGGCTTCATATTTGATGTCTTTACTCATTTGATGATTGATTTGAGGGTTCCTTTTTCTAAACGGGTCTCTATCTCGTCGCCTTGGTGCAACTGTCGAGGGTCGCGCACTGCTTTCCCGTTATGGAGCGTGATGCTGTAACCGCGTTTTAAGAGCAGTTGAGGGTCGAGGCTCTTGACTTTTTCTTCCAAGATCTCTAATTGATGGCATGTGTTGGTCAATCGCCGTTCTATCAACATAGGAATCTTCTGTCCGAAAGCATCGAGCCGGGCTTCATGGCGGGTCTTCACGATAGAGAACAGACGTGGGATGGCTTCCGAGACGGTTAAAAGCTGGGCATTGAGTGTTGCGAGTTTCTGTTGGACAGAACGGGTGATGCTGTTTTGGGAATTGTTGATGGTGTCGAGCACTATCTTCAGGTGATCAATGAGCAAGGCGGCAGCAGCTGTAGGCGTTTTTACCCGCATGTGACTCACCATATCGAGGATGCTCTCGTCGCGTTCATGTCCGATGCCTGTGATGATAGGTATCGGGAAATTCGCTACGTTCTCTGCCAGTTCCAAGGTATCGAATCCTGACATATCGCTAGTGGCACCACCGCCTCGGATGATGACCACACAATCAAACTGGTTTATGATTGTGTAGATCTTCTCCAGGGCGGCAATAATACTCTGCCCAGTGCCCTCGCCCTGCATGATGGCTGGGAAGAGCCATGTGCGGAACTGGAAACCGTAAGGGTTGTCTGATAACTGATTGCAGAAATCACCATATCCGGCTGCTGTCTCACTCGAAATCACAGCAATACGTTGGGAGAATACAGGCAGTTCCAGTTCTTTCTGTAACTCGAAGACACCCTCCTCTTTCAATTGACGAATGATCTCCTGTCGTTTCCGTGCCATATCACCCATCGTGTAGGTAGGGTCAATGTCTGTAACGATCCATGAGAAACCAAAGGCTTCATGGAATTGGGGATATACCTTGAGGAGAACTTTCATTCCTGCCGCCAGTCGCTGTCCGGTGGTGCGCTCAAAATAGGGACGTACCAGCATCCATTTTTGGGCCCAACATTTGGCTGATGCCTTTGCTATTGGGGTTGCAGAGTGCTCGTCTTTCTCAATGAGCTCCATATAGCAGTGGCCTCTTGACTCACGACATTCCGACAATTCTGCCTCTACCCAATATTCATGGGGCATCTCGCTCTCTATGACCTCGCGTACGAGGCGGTTGAGCTCTAAAAGGGTTATGTGTTTATTGCTATTCACTCTTGTTTCCTAATCTTCCTATCATATAAGCGCGCCAGAAATTTGGCAGACCATAGCCGTAAATATTGTCGGGCTGCTGATAACTGTTACTCGTCTGGCGTACCAGGTTGATAATCTCCAAGGCTGTCTTGTCTGGTAGCGCTTGCCAGAGACAGGCCACAAACCCTGCTACAAGAGGGGTAGAGAACGAGGTTCCCATGTCTCTGACAATGGTGCCTCGGCCTGAGATCAGGGAGGCAGGACTGCCCAGTGCCATCACGTCGGGCTTTACTCGGCCGTCTTGCGTAGGTCCAACGCCACTAAATGGCGCGTTCTTCTTTTCTGTGTTCAGTGCGCCTACGGTCAGGATGTCTTTGGCATCAGCGGGGAAGGCAATTTTTTTCCAGGGTCCCATGCCCGAATTGCCGGCAGAGTTCACTAAGATAATCCCCTTCTGGGCTAGCATCGAAGCAGTCCGGCTGATAAGTGCAGTCTTACCGTCGAGGTCGCGCTGGTGATAATAGCCGGGGAAACCATCGTATTCGTTATAGCCGAGGCTGGAACTGATGATGTCGGCACCTATGCTGTCGGCGAACTCGGCTGCCATTGCCCAGTAGTCCTCTTCTACAGGTTGCTCTGTCTGCTGGTCTTCACATCTGAGGAGCCAGTAACGTGCCTCTGGGGCTGTGCCAACAAGCACTTGGGGCTCGTTGGCTCCTAAGGCTGAAAGCACCTTTGTGCCGTGATCGGTTTCCTGATAGAAGAAACGGCTGTTCGGATATACAAAATCTTTTGTTCCGGCAATGTTCATATGCTGGATGGCGGGAATAACGTCGGCATTCTGGAATCCGCCGTCGAGCACTGCGATGGTCAGCCCTTTCCCCCTCATTCCGATGTTGTGCAGCCGTTGTCCGGATAACATCTCTACCTGTTCCTTGCTGTTGCCGTAGGTCTCGTTCTTGACGCTGTCCCAGGCATTGAATGTCTCGTGGTAATCCTGTTTGATGATACCCTTGGGTATAGAGTCGGGCGACATCCATACCAACTCGCTTTTATCGACGCAGGGTAGGACGGACAAGTGATGGAACACCAACGTGTCGTTCGATCTGATCAGCACGGTATTGTTCCAACGGCTGGTACCGATGATGGTCCATTCAGAGGAACGTCGCTGATTATGCCGTATTGCCTCGTTGGAGGTTCGCTCTATCTGTCGCAGGTATTTCTGACTGACTGGCAGGTCTGTGGAGTCAATCCGTAGTCCCTGACGTTTCCTGCGCTCTATAGATCTGTATGAGAGCCAGCGTCCGGGATGCTCTGTAGAGTAGGGGGAGCCTTGCTTGTCTTTCAGTGTCAGGCGATAGATATAGTATTTCCCACCCGGGTATTTTGTCATTTTCCGATTGGCGCCTGCTAAGGCTGGCAAGAGCCAGACGAGTGCAAGCAAAAGGCAAATAGGGCGCTTGATATGGAGTCGATAGCTATTTCTCTGAATCATACTGCAAAGGTATGAAATAATTCTGATATGGCCAAACCTTTATCAAATTTCTCGTATATACGTACCTTATTTATTTGGCGGTATCGTTTTTTCTTCGTACCTTTGCACCGTAAAAATGGAAAGATTCAGGAATGGACAATAAGCAAGCCGCACTTGAACTGGGACAGAAACCTGTAGGGCAACTGCTTTGGCAGTATGCTTTGCCAGCCATGGTGGCCATGACAGCATCAAGCCTCTACAATATCATCGACCGTGCATTTATTGGTCAGGTGGTCGGTCCGGAAGCTATTGCTGGTCTGGGTATCACATTCCCCCTTATGAACCTTTCTGCTGCCTTCGGTGCCGCTGTTGGTGTCGGTGCTTCAACTTGCATCAGTGTAAAGCTCGGGCAAAAAGACTATGACACAGCAGAGAACCTCCTGGGTAATACAGTGACGCTGAACCTGATTATCGGTTTTGCTTTTATGGTTGTATGTCTGGCGCTCCTCGATCCGATACTCCGGTTCTTCGGTGCCTCAGACGCTACGCTGCCCTATGCCCGCGAATTCATGCAGGTCATCCTGCTGGGTAACCTGATTACCCATATGTATTTCGGAATGAATGCTGTGCTGCGCGCTTCTGGCAAACCCCGACACGCGATGTATGCCGTGCTTTTTACCGTTGCCATGAATATAGCCTTGGTCATTGCTTTTGTGTGGTGGTTCCGCTGGGGAATCCGGGGCGCGGCAATGGCTACAGTCGCCTCACAGTCGATGGCCCTCTGCTGGCAGATGTGGATATTCTCGAACCCTAAGGAACTGCTTCATCTGAAACGGGGCATCTACCGGCTGAAGTCCACTCTTGTCAGGAATATCATCAGCATTGGTATTTCGCCGTTCCTGATGAATGCCACCAGTTGCATTATCATTATCTTTATGAACAACCAGTTCGTGCGTTATGGTGGTGATATGGCGGTGGGGGCCTATTCGATAGCCAACTCTGTGGTGATGGTGTTTTTCATGTTCGTGATTGGTATCACCCAGGGCATGCAGCCTATCGTCGGTTATAATTTCGGGGCAGAGCACTACGATCGAATGTTCCGTTGTTTGTGGTTGGCCATTGGTTGCGCTACTGCCATCTTGCTGGTGGGTTGGATGCTGTCGATGTTCTTCTCACAGCAGATTGCCCGTATCTTCACCACCGATGCAACACTTATCAGCCTTTCATCCCAAGGTATCAAGGTGACGATGATTGTCTTTTTCGTGGTAGGAACCCAAGCGGTGATAACGAATTTCTTTCAGTGTATCGGCCTGGTGAAAGTGTCTATCTTCCTGTCGCTCTCACGCCAGCTGATACTGTTGTTGCCGATGGCTTTCGTGTTCCCGATGTTCTGGGGACTCGACGGTGTGTGGTATGCCATGCCCGTGAGCGACTTTGGCTCGTTTGCCATGACGGTGCCTCTGCTGATGTGGTATATGAAAAAAATCAAGGCTTATGGCAAATAGTATAATTATTAACGTAGGCCGTCAGCTCGGCTCGGGCGGTCATGATATCGGTCGGATGCTGGCGCTCGATTTTGGGGCTAAGTATTACGATCGTGAGTTATTGAACCTGGCAGCCAAGGAAAGTGGCTTCTCTGAGAAATTCTTTGAGCAGCATGATGAGAAACGAGGTTTCCTCAAAGGCCTGTTTAACATGCAGACCTCACATTTCAGTGGTGGAAGCATGTACAAGACGAACTTCTCACAGGAGAGCCTCTTCCAGTTTCAGAGTGATGCTATTATGAAGGCGGCCAAAGAAGGCTCATGCGTGTTTGTGGGACGTTGCGCCGACTATGTGCTGAGGGATTTTCCCAATACGGTGAACGTTTTTGTGTCGGCATCGATGGAGTATCGGGTATCACAGATCATGAATAAACAGCACCTCGATGAAGACTCAGCCAGGTCTTTTATTGAAAAACGCGAAAGTGAACGGGCGGAGTATTATAACTATTATACTGGAAAGAAATGGGGACATGCCGCCAGTTATGATATCTGTATCGACTCAAGCGTACTTGGTATTCTGGAGTCAGAGAAAATTATTGCAGCTTTTATCAAAAAGAAATTCGGACTATGAAGAGAATCGGCATATTGAGTGATACGCATAGTTATTGGGACGATAAGTATCTTTATTACTTTGAGTCGTGTGACGAGATCTGGCATGCAGGCGACATCGGTAGTGTGGAGGTCGCTGAGCGACTGGCCGCCTTCCGTCCTTTCCGTGCCGTATGCGGCAACTGCGATGGCGGCGACCTGCGGCTGATGTATCGTGAAGTGAACCGATTTAAGATAGAGGATGTCGATGTGCTCATCAAGCATATCGGGGGCTATCCCGGCAATTATGATCCCAGCATTCGCTCTACGCTTTTTGCTAATCCCCCACAACTTTTTATCGCAGGACATTCTCACATCTTGAGGGTTAAATACGACAAGACCCTCGGTCTTCTTCATATCAACCCCGGTGCCGCTGGCATGCAAGGCTGGCAGAAAGACCGTACCATTGTGCGGCTGACCATCGACGGGAAGGAATTCAAGGATATGGAGGTTATTGCATTAGGAGATAAACAATAAATGAAAATATGAAAAGAACAATCGTTATTACTGGTGGCGCAGGCTTTATTGGAAGCCATGTGGTGCGCCTTTTTGTGAACAAGTATCCCGACTACCACATCATCAACCTCGACAAATTGACTTATGCCGGAAACCTGGCAAACTTGAAGGATGTTGAGGATAAGCCCAACTATGAGTTCGTGAAGATGGATATCTGTGATTTCGATGCTTTCTACAAGCTGATGCAGGACAAGAAGGTGGATGGCATCATCCATCTCGCTGCTGAAAGCCACGTGGATCGCTCTATCAAGGATCCTTTCACATTCGCTAAGACCAACGTGATGGGTACACTCTCGCTGCTTCAGGCTGCCAAACTCTATTGGGAGAGCCTGCCTGAGAAATATGAGGGCAAGCGTTTCTACCATATCTCTACTGATGAGGTGTATGGTGCGTTGGAACTGACCCACCCCGAGGGCATCGAGCCCCCGTTCACCACGACGGCTTCGAGCGCAGAGCATCATCTGGCCTATGGCGACAAGTTCTTCCTGGAGACCACGAAGTATAATCCTCACTCTCCTTACAGTGCCTCGAAAGCCTCAAGCGATCATTTCGTGCGTGCTTTCCACGATACTTTCTCTCTTCCGGCAGTAGTTACCAACTGCTCCAACAATTATGGCCCATACCAATTCCCGGAGAAGCTTATTCCTCTGTGTATCAATAATATACTCCACAAGAAACCGATACCTGTATATGGCCGTGGCGAGAATGTGAGGGATTGGCTGTACGTCGAAGACCACGCTGCCGCGATAGACCTCGTCTTCCATAATGGCAAGCCTGGAGAGACCTATAATATCGGCGGCTTGAATGAATGGAAGAATGTAGATTTAGTACGTATTATAATTACTGTTTCCGACCGTCTTCTGCTAAGGGCTGAAGGGGAGGATCTGGACCTTATCACTTTCGTCCGCGACAGGGCGGGGCACGATCTCAGGTATGCCATCGATTCATCGAAGCTGAGAAGTGAACTCGGCTGGGCTCCGACCGTCACTTTCGAGCAGGGGATAGAGAAAACCGTACGTTGGTATCTTGACAATGAAGAGTGGCTCCGCAATGTGACTAGTGGAGATTATCGCCTTTATTACGACAAAATGTACGGAGAATAGGCCATTCTCCTTTGAATATCCAATAAAAAGCGTTAAATTTGTATGTTTGGAGAATTACATTCTCCAGCGGGCGGCGGCATATGTCCTGGATAGGATAAAGCCGTGAGAATCCTCTCTGCCCGCGTGCCTCCGTCAAAAATTGAAAAATGGC
>JAEEGG010016100.1_pt1 | contig 15576 bp, 14 predicted proteins | sample 9134161 | NCBI WGS metagenome assembly JAEEGG01 (sample SAMN16246543, study PRJNA631951) | gut metagenome | biome: gut microbiome; feature: rumen; material: CR-attached | host: Bos | place: Iran: Karaj | collected 2018-10
GTCTCGATCGCACATACGCCACCAGAGGGACCACTGCAAAACTGGGTTCAAAAAGTGACATTTTGTCACTAAATAACTGACAATCTGATACTTACGCTGCCATTTTGGCATAATTTCCAAAATGATTACATTTGTGAAAGCGATGGATCAGCGTACCTATATAGCGATTGACTTGAAATCTTTCTATGCCTCCGTGGAATGTGCCGCACTCGGCCTCGACCCCTTGGAGACGAACCTCGTCGTCGCTGATCCCACCCGCACCGACAAGACGATCTGCCTGGCGGTCTCGCCTTCGCTCAAGGCCTATGGCATCGGGGGGCGGGCAAGGCTTTTCGAAGTCATCCAGAAGGTCTCCCGGATCAACGCCGACCGTCGCCGTCACGCTCCGGGCCGGCGTCTCACCGGAAAATCCTCGTACGACCCCGAAGTGCGGTCCGATCCGTCCCTCGCCCTCGACTATATCGTCGCTCCGCCCAGGATGGCTGAGTATATGAAAGTCAGCAGCCGCATTTATGGCATCTACCTGAAGTTCGTTTCGCCCGAAGACATCCATGTCTATTCTGTCGATGAGGTGTTCATCGATGCGACAGAGTATCTTCGGCTCTATCGCTGCACGGCGCACGAACTGGCGATGCGCATGATCCGGGATGTCCTTTCGACCACCGGTATCACGGCCACCGCCGGCATAGGGACCAACCTCTATCTGGCGAAAGTGGCGATGGACATCGAAGCCAAGCACCAGAAGGCGGACAAGGATGGCGTCCGCATCGCTGAGCTGGATGAGATGAGTTACCGGAGACTGCTTTGGAATCATCGTCCTTTGCGCGACTTCTGGCGCGTAGGACGTGGGATCGCCGCCCGGCTCGAGGCCGTCGGCATCGATACGATGGGGCGGCTGGCGCGTGCCTCGCTCGATCCCGGTTGGGAGGCCTGGCTTTACAAGCAGTTCGGAGTCAATGCGGAATTGCTGATCGACCATGCCTGGGGCTGGGAACCATGCACGATGGCTGCCATCAAGGCTTACAAGCCCTCCTCCAACAGCCTGGGGAGCGGTCAGGTGCTCACGAGCGCCTATGATTTTGAAAAGACACGTATCATCGTGATGGAGATGACCGACCAGCTGGTGCTGGACCTGGTCGAGAAACGTTTGCTGACCGACCAGATCGTGCTCAGTCTGGGCTACGATACCGCCAGCCTGTCCGGGCAGGAAAACTATAAGGGCCCTGTCTCGAGCGACTGGTACGGGCGGACCGTTCCCAAGCCGGGGCATGGCTCGGTCAATCTGGGCAAGTTGACTTCTTCCACGAAACTGATCACGGAGGCCGTCGCAGACCTTTTCGACCGGATTGCGGACCGGCGCTTGCTCGTGCGCCACGTGGGCGTGACGGCTAACCATGTCGTGCCGGAGGATGGCGTGACGTACCGGCAGCTGGATTTGTTTGAGGAGGTGTCTGAGGAGGACGGGAAGGAGCGCAAGCGGCAGGAGGCGATCTTGGAGATCCGCCGCCGTTTCGGCAAGAACGCCATCCTCAAAGGGATGGATTTCGAGGAAGGGGCTACGACGATCGAGCGGAACCGGCAGATCGGTGGCCACAAAGCATAGCGCGTATGGAAGACAGGAAAGATAAATACGACGATATCATCGAGCGTCCGCATCCCGTTTCAGCGACGCACCGTCCCATGCCTTTGCAGGACCGTGCCGCCCAATTCTCGCCTTTCGCCGCCCTCACCGGGTTCGATGATGTACTTTCCGACTCAGAGCGGAATGCAATTGAGACGCTGAGTCGCTGATTCCCACAGGCGGACAGCAGACATTGGCGGGACTCCGTTCGCTTCGCTCACTCCGGCCCCTCCCACCGTTTCCTGCGTTCCTGCTTCGCCGGAACTTGTCTCCGGCGGGCCCCATCCCCCTTCCCGTGCCCGGGGGTGGGCACGCCCGCCAATGCCTGCTGCCCGCCTGCGGCAGCGACCGCGTTAAAGGTATTTCGCAAATAGGGCGGCGATGCGGTCTCCGCGGTCCAGGACGCCATTCACCAGCAAGACGGACGTCAGCGTCGCGCTCACGCACAACTTCCCGTCGCTCTTGCGATAGATGTCCTGATCGAAGATGAACCGCACCCCTTCCCGTCGCACATTGAAGCACGACAGGAACTCTTCCTGACCCCGCAGCGGCGTCTTGTACTTGATCGTCACTTCGCTGACGACCATGTCCAAGCCTTCCTCGTGCCACTTCTGGAACGAGAAACCCTCATCTTTCAGCCACTTGTGCCGGGTGGCTTCCAGATAATGCTGGTAATTGGCGTTGTTGACGATACCCTGGATGTCGCACTCATAATCGCGCGTCTCCATTTCCAGGGTGTAGAGGTACTCCTTCATCAATAATTCGCCTCGTGAATCTCGAAGAATGCCTGGGGATGTGCGCAGACCGGGCAGATTTCCGGCGCCTTGGTGCCGACGACGATGTGGCCGCAGTTACGGCATTCCCACACCTTGACTTCGCTCTTGGCGAAAACGGCGGCGGTCTCCACGTTCTTCAGCAGGGCGCGGTAGCGCTCCTCGTGCTGCTTCTCGATGGCCGCGACGCCACGGAACTTGGCTGCCAGCTCCGGGAATCCTTCCTCTTCGGCGGTCTTGGCGAAACCCTCGTACATGTCGGTCCATTCATAGTTCTCACCCGCCGCTGCGGCGGCCAGGTTCTGGGCGGTGTCGCCGATGCCTTCCAGTTCCTTGAACCAGAGCTTGGCATGTTCCTTCTCGTTGTCGGCCGTCTTCAGGAAGAGGGCTGCGATCTGCTCAAAGCCTTCCTTCTTGGCCTTGGAGGCGAAGTATGTGTACTTGTTGCGAGCCTGGGATTCGCCGGCGAAAGCGGCTTCCAGGTTTTTCTCAGTCTGGGTTCCTTTGTACTTGTTGCTCATGGCTTATTGTTTTGGGGTTAATTGGCTCTGCCTTTGCGCGTAGCGGGGAACTGGCGCAGCATTTCTTCCACGGAGAAATCATCCTCGGGCGGACCGAGGATCTCATCGATCAGGTCGTAGGCCTCGTCGTTGAGGTCGAACAACTGAAGCAGTTGCTGCTTTTCGGCACCGTCGGGCATCGCTGCGACGTCTGTATCGTCCGGTAGGGCGTTATCGATGTCCGTCACCTCCTGCTCGATCCCAAGGACAGTATCCTCGACTTGCGTAAGGATCTCCCGGATGCGCTTGAGGTCCGTGATCATCTTTTGTACGCGCTTGATCTCTTTCGTGTACTTCATTCTGCGTTCTCTTTTTGCTGGGACGCCCGCTGTACCTTGGCTGCCTGCTTCTTCCATTTTTCACGGGCCAGCTGCTGCATGTCCACGACTGCATCCCTCTCGTCCACGATCTCGTCGCCGAGGATGGTCTCGATCACATCTTCCATCGTGAGGATGCCCTGGAATGAACCGTATTCGTTGATGATGATGGCGATCTGCTCTTTTTTCTCCAGCATGCCGTTCCAGACATCTACGATGGGTGTTTCCTCGGGGAAACTCTCCACCTCGCGGCGGATGTCTCGCAGGCGGGCGTCGAAACGGTCCTCAGCCATCAGCTGCAGCGCATCTACGCGCAGGATGTATCCTGTGATGTATTCATCGTTGTCGGCATAGACCGGAATGCGGCTGTGGTGGTAGAATCGACGGTCCTTGTAGAAGGCCTTGATCGTCATCGACTCGGGGGCGATGGCTGCCACGACGCGCGGGGTCATGGCGTCGCAGGCCGTGACTTCATCGATGTTGATCAGGTTCTGGATGATCTCATTCTCATCTTCGTCCAGTTCGCCGGACTCTTCCGCGACATCGGCCATGGCGCCCACTTCTTCACGGGAGATGGCGGTCTCGGAGGCTTTGGGTGTGATCCATTTTTGGAGTTTTTCCACACACCAGACAATGGGGAAGAGCACGATAATCAACAGCCGGATCGCCTTGGCGGCAAAGCCCATCAGGGATTTCCAGTGACTGGTGCCGATGGTCTTGGGGATGATCTCGGAGAAGATCAGGATCAGCAGGGTCATCAAAGCGCTGACCAGGCCGAACCATTGCGAACCGAAGACCAGGGTCGCCTGCTTACCGACTCCCGCCGCACCGATGGTGTTGGCGATGGTGTTGAGCGCCAGGATGGCTGCGATCGGGCGGGACGAATCCAGCTTATACTGCTTCATCAACTTGGCGGGCTTGTAGCCCTCATCCTCCCGCATGGTGATGTAGGAGATCGGGGTGCTCATCAGGGTCGCCTCTAAAATCGAGCAGAGGAAAGAGATGAGCAGCGCGCCCAGCAGGTAGATGATCAGAAGTGCCATATCAGGCTACAAATATAATTATTTGATGGGAATAAGTATATTCTCCATCTCCGCCGCATCCGAGAATTTGAAGCACGCCGGGATGTCTTGCCAGCCGCGTCCCTTCCAGTCAGCGAGGGCGAAGTCGCAGCCGGCGTCCCTTGCGCAGGCCCAGTCGTGGTCGGTGTCTCCGAAAAAGACCGTTTCCTGGGGGAGGATACGGACGCCCGCGCTCCCGGAAGCCATTTCGATACATCTCAGCAGCGGTTCCGGATGCGGTTTGTGGTGCGGGGTATCCTCGGCGCAGACGATATGGCCCAGATAGGGCACCATTTCGTGCAGGTATTTGTCGTATTCGAATTCGAAATGGCTGCGGGAAGTCACGACACCGGTCTCAATGCCGGTTTCCTTAATCCTTTTCAGCGCATCCAGCACACCCGGGAAGGGGGAGATGTGATGCGAAAGGGCGATGAAGTTTTCTTCCCACCGGTCGCCGAAAGTCTTCGCGTCTTCATAGCCATAGAGTCCCGCCACCTTGTTGCTCGGGATGCCGAAGGCCTTGTAGGCCTCTTCGTAGGGAATATCCCATCCGAGAAGCTCCCGGACGGTGACCACGAGGGACTCTACACCGGTCCTTTCCGTGTCGATCAAGGTCCCGTCTATGTCGAAAACGGCGAGGTTATACATGATGGACCAAAGATAATTGAAAAATAATCGCAAAAAAAGATTGCTGCCTAAGAGTTTGGCACGGAGATTGAAAATGAATCAAGTGAACATTTTTTCATAAGAATAGTTTTTAGGTTAATGAGATTAGTTTTTGGTTAATTAGTGTTAGATTGGTAAAGATTGGCCCCGATGTGATATCGGGGCTTTTCTTTTTCTATTTGCGCCGGACCCCGCGGACCGGATCGGCCGCGAGGGGATCGTCCGGCCAGTCGTGCCGGGGATAGCGGCGGCGCAGTTCTTTCCTTACTTCGAAATAGGTGTCGCGCCAGAAACTGGCCAGGTCGGTGGTGAGCTGCACGGGCTTGAAGCCGGGGGAGAGGAGCTCCATCAGGACCGGCTTCCGGCCGTCATCCACGCGGGGCGTATCGACCAGGCCGAAACATTCCTGCAGGCGCACCCGTAGGACGGGGAGTTCCGCGCCCTGGCGATAGTCTACGCGGATGCGGCTGCCGGTCGGGACGGTGATGTGGGAGGGCGCGAGGCGCTCGACTGCCTGCTGCTGCTCGTAGGTGAGCAGGCTCCGGAGCACGGCTCCCAGGTCGATCCGGTGCAGTTCGGCGGCCGTCGTGGCCGTTCCCGCGAAGAGCGGCAGCCACTCGCCGGCGCGTTCGCAGACGGCGTCCGTATTCAGGTCCGGCAGCCCGAGTTCCGGGTGCCAGGCGGCGACTGTCGCGATGCGGCGCTGTTCCCTGGCCACTTCTTCCGACCAGTCGAACATCGATCGTCCTTCCTTGCGCGCGGCTTCGCACAGGACCTGCACGGCGGTCTCCCGGCTTTCCGGCCCGAGGGGGCGGGAACGGAGGACCAACGCCCCGATGCGTTCTTCCCGGCTGGCGACCAAGGCGCCTTTTTTCGCATCCCAGGCAATGCGGTCGCGGGGTGTGGCCAGGGAAGGCAGGTCGGCCGGGGAAAGGGGAGCGGCCAGGAAGATGCGGCCCGCTTCCCCGGGACGGGTGTTGACGTCTGCGGCGGCCAGCCATTCGGATGCGCCCAAGGTATCGGCACCGTCCAGAGTGGCCCGGTCGCCGGAGGAAAGGGCATAGAGACCATAGCCGCTTTCCAGCGAACGGGCGATGCGCTCGGGGTAGGCGGCGGCGACCAGCAGCCCGACGGCGAAGGGGTCCGCCTCGGTATCGTCGGCGTCCACGCGGGCCAGGCGACGGTATTGCTCCGCCATCCGCGTGAGGCGTCCCCAAACGCCCGTGGAGACCTTTTTGCGGCGGGCTTCTCGCAGGGCGGCGATGCGCAGGCACAAGTCGGCGCTGACGCCTTCCGCGGCCAGCGGGTCCTTCTCTTCCAGCAGGGCGGCGATGTCGCAGGCGAGGGCTTTCCGGGCAGGGTCGGTGGCTTTCACCAGCATGTGGGCGATACGGGGATGGCAGGGGAAGGCGGCCATCGCGCGGCCGATGGGAGTAATGCGCGCGGGAGTTGCTTGGGCGGGAGCGATATCGTTCATTTTGCTCCTAACTGGCGCTGAAAGGGTGGAAACGGGAGCGATGTCGCCCAATTTGCTCCCGTCAGCCTCGGGCATCTCTAAGGCGCCCAGGAGGACGAGCAGGCGCTGGGCTGCCACCAACGCCGAGGCGGGCGGCGGGGTCAACCAGGGCAGTTCTTCCACGGCGGCGGCGCCCCAGGCCGCGATATCCAGCAGGATGGGGGAGAGGTCGGCTTCCAGGATTTCCGGCGTCCGGTTTTCCGCCATCCTGGTTTCGGTCGCGGCGGACCAGAGCCGGTAGCAGACGCCCGGTGCGACGCGGCCGGCGCGTCCGGTGCGCTGGGTGGCCATGTCCCGGCTGATGCGCACCGTCTTCAGGCCGCTCAGGCCGTTGCGGGGGTCGTATTCCAGTTTGCGGCACAGGCCACTGTCCACCACGGCCCGCACGCCTTCGATGGTCAGCGAAGTCTCGGCGATCGGGGTGGCGATCACGACCTTGCGGCTGCCCGGCGGACTGGGTGCGATGGCTTCCTGCTGCTCTTTCTGAGGCAGGAGGCCGTACAGGGGATAAACGCGCGTGGGGGCCAGACTCCCGCCCAGGAGTTCCGCGCAGCGGCGGATTTCCGCTTCTCCGGGCAGGAAGGCCAGGATGTCGCCTTCCGTTTCGCGGTGCGCTTGGCGGACGACGTGCGCGACCGCCTCGGCGGCATTGCGCTCGTCGGCTTCCCGGTCGGCACGGAGGACCCGGACGGGGAACATCCTGCCTTCGCCTTCGACCAGGGGAAGATCCAGGGTGTCGCAGAGCGGGCGGCTGTCGATCGTGGCGGACATGAGAACCAGTTTCAGGTCGGGTCGTACGATGCGGCGGGCCTCCCGGACCAGGGCGAGGGCCGTGTCGGAGGCAAGGCTGCGCTCGTGGAATTCGTCGAAAATGACCAGGTCCACGCCGTCCAGCGTGGGGTCTTCGATCAGCATGCGTGTGAGAATGCCTTCCGTGAGGACTTCGATGCGGGTGGTGGCGGAGACGCGGGCTTCCAGGCGCATGCGGTAGCCGACAAGGCCGCAGACGGGCGTCCCGGCAATCTGGGCCAGCCGCAGGGCGATCTGGCGGGCGGCGAGGCGCCGGGGCTCCAGCATCAGGATCTTGCCGGGCGCTGACGGGGATGCTGTTCCGGGGCCCTTCCCCGAAAGGGTTCTTTCCGGGCCCCGGGACGGCGCCCCGTCGGCGCCTGCATCCAGGCACGAGAGCATCGTCAGGGGCAGGAGGGTGGATTTGCCGGAGCCGGGCGGGGCCGTGACGACGGCGCCGCCCCGGGCCCGGAGGGCTCGGTTCAGCGCATCCGCGATGCGGGCGGCGGGCAGTTCCAGCGCGCTCTTGTCTTGAACGAAAGAAAAATGCATTCTCACCGCGAATATAGCAATAATCCCGGAAGCGATTGTGCGGATTTCTTCTTATATTTGTGTGTTTGTAAATGTAGCCGAAATGGTCAAGTCCCTGAACGAATCCGTCAAGTACATCGGCGTCGACGACCTCGACCTCGATCTTTTTGAAAGCCAGTATGTCGTGCCCGAAGGCATGGCCTACAATTCCTACCTGATCCTGGACGAGAAAGTCGCCATCCTGGATACGGTCGATGCCCGCAAGGGCGAAGCCTGGAAGGTCCGCCTTGCGGAAGCGCTGGACGCCCGCAAGCCCGATTTCCTGGTTGTCCATCATTTGGAGCCCGACCATTCGGCGCTGATCACCTGGGCTTTGCAGGCCTACCCGGGCCTGACGCTCGTCGCCAGCGCCAAGGCGCTCCAGATGCTGCCGCAGTTCTTCGATGGCCTTGCCCTTGAGGGCCGCACGATGGCGGTCAAGGAGGGGGATGTCCTTTCGCTGGGCAAGCACAGCCTGCAGTTCATCGGCGCCCCGATGATCCATTGGCCGGAGGTCATGATGACCTTCGACGCCGTCGATGGAGCCCTCTACAGCGCGGATGCGTTCGGCAAGTTCGGTGCCCTGTCGAAGTGCGGTTTCTACGGCCGTGATGACGAGGACTGGGCCTGCGAGGCGCGGCGCTACTATTTCAACATCGTGGGCAAGTACGGCATCCCGGTGCAGACCCTCCTGAAGAAAGTGGCGGCCCTGCCGGTCCGGACCATCCGTCCCTTGCACGGCCCCATCCTGGAGGTCAATCTGGAGCAGTACGTGCAGCTATATGACACCTGGAGTAAGTACGAAGCCGAGAGCGAAGGCATCTTCATCGCCTGCGCTTCCATCCACGGCGGCACCCTGGAGGCGGCCCGCAAACTGGCGGACATCCTCCGTGAGAAAGGCGCCCCGAAGGTGGTCGTGAGCGACCTATGCCGTTCCGACATCGCGGAGAACGTGGAGGACGCCTTCCGTTACCCGACGATGGTGGCGGCGGCCGCTTCCTACGACGCCGGGCTCTTTACCCCGATGCACGATTTTCTGCACCGCCTGCAGATGAAGGGCTATTCCAAACGCCGCGTCGCCCTCGTGGAGAACGGCTCCTGGGCCCCGTCTGCCGCCCGCGTGATGCGCGAAATGCTGGGCACGATGAAGGAAGTGACGATCCTCGATCCCACCGTCACCATCCGCAGCCGCCTCAAAGCCGCCGACCTCCCCGCCCTCGAGGCCCTCGCTGATGCCCTGCTGGCGTAGTTTTCTTCCCGTTCGTTCCCGAAGCGAACGTTTTTCGGCTTTTTCGTTCTCTCCGAAGACGTCATCGTTCCCGAAGCGAACAAACAATCGATTGTACGTGCGCTTCGAGGACCGACCGTTATGTATTTGTGAGGATGATCGACTATAGTAGTTCCATTAAATTTGGACAGTTGGTTAAATAAACTATCTTTGTATAAAGAAATCTCGTAGTTCCCCTTTTGTGATTAAACCTATGAAACCTGAGTTAGTACAAGCCTTTCTTTTAAAAAACGGAGAATGTTTTGAGATGAGGGTCTTACAAGACATTCAGAATAAACTCTCTGAGATTGATGATTCCAAGTCTGCCCTTATGATGGGGCTGAGTCTCCAAAAGCCTACGGTTATTCTCATCATTGCCATCGTTCTGGGGTGGGAGCGGTTCTTCCTCGATGATATAGGGATGGGAATTGTTAAAATCGTTACTTGCTATGGTTGTGGGATTTGGTGGTTAGTCGATATTTTCACGGCGCAGAGAAGAACTTACGAGTATAACTACAATAAGTTCAATGAGACATTAATGCTTTGCAAATAAATCAGTTAAACTAAATAATCATGGAAGAGAACCAAGTATCCCAGTCGACCGTTTCTGCTACATCGTCTTTCATTTTGCCGCCGCATAACAACAGGATGGCGATGTCCGTTATCTGCACGCTTTTCTGTTGTTTGATTGGCGGAATCATAGCAATTATCAATTCTTCCAAATCGAATAGTCTTTACAACAGCGCATTGATCTCATCCGATGATTCAATGAAACAGAATCTGTATTATCAGTCTGAAGCGAGCAATAAGACTGCGCGCACTTGGATTATCGTCAGTTTGGCCGTCGGTGCGATTTACATCATCGCTGTTCTCATTTTGGCGGTAACCGGCGCTCTCGCTGATTTGTATTCTTGAAAAGATGAAAACGATAGTAAAGAAGGTCGGCATTGCATTGACCGCCATTGCCGCCTTCTTTGCCATATATATTTATGGAAGGTACGATCCTGACCAGGTGTTCTTCCCAAAGTGTCCGTTTTTCTGGTTAACGGGTATCAAGTGCCCGGGATGTGGTTCACAAAGGGCTTTGCATCATCTATTACACTTAAATTTTGGGGCAGCGATTCACTATAACGCTTGCCTTGTCTTTTTTATCCCGATCCTACTCTTTTTGATTACGGCTGCTCTTTTCCGAGTAAGATACCCAAAACTCTATCGTGTCAGCCATAGCCCCATTTTATCCTGGTCTTTGTTGACAATCATCCTGATATGGTGGTTATTACGCAACATTTTCGGATGGTAGCTTATTCATAAGAAGTGACGCTTACAATTGATCTTACGGAAAAAGGCAGCCGATTCCGGCTGCTGGAGCCGAAGGCGACGGGAGGGGTTTGGGGAGTTCTCTCCCCAATGGGTCGTAAGACACTGGTCCCATGGAAAAAGGCAGCCGACTGGCTGCCTTTTTTCGTGGGACTAAGCAGATTCGAACTGCTGACCTCTTGCGTGTGAAGCAAGCGCTCTAAACCGACTGAGCTATAGTCCCGATTGGGAGGGCAAAGGTAGCAAGAAAACGGAAACGACCAAAGGGGCGGCTCAAAAAACGGGCAAATTCTTGCCTCCCGTCAGCTATTTGTATAGGTCGTCCAGGCTGAAGTTCTTCCAGAGCGGCATGGCGGGGTCGTCGACCGTGGCGTCGACGGTGAGGGCATGGCCGCCGATCACGCAGGCTTCCAGGAAGCTTTTCTGGAGGGGCCAGGTCGGGACGAAGTTGGCTGCCATGTCGTGCGTGTGGCCGACGTAACGGTAGACGCTATAAACATAGTCATTCGGCTCGAAGACCTTGTCCACCAGGTACTTGCTGCCGTACATGCCCCAGCGTCCGAAGCCCATTTTGTCGTAGTTGACGATCTTGTCCTCGATGCCGTGGAAAAGCAGCTGGGGCGGGGGAGCGACCCCGTAAACCGGCGTTCCTTTATCCGACATGATGGCGCCGGCGAAGGACATGACGCCCCGGAAGGCGAATCCTTCCGGCAGCAGGGCCGTGCGCTCCGTCGGGGTGCAGGACTCCCAGGCGCAGGACAGGGAAATCATGGCGCCGGCCGAACTGCCGGAGATGACCAGGTTGTCGGTGTCGATGCCCCGTTCCGGGTGCTCCGCGAGCCAGGCGATGGCGCTGAAGACATCCTCGACGCCGATGTCCACCGCGCGCTTGGTGTATTTCGCGCTCTCGATCAGGTGGAAGAGGTCGAAACGCATGTCCACGCCCTTCAGTCCCAGACGGTAGTCCACGGACACGATGCCGTAGCCATTCTCCATCAGGATCTTGAACCAGGGATTGAGCGTCGGGTCGTCGCGCCGGCCGCTGATGAAGCCGCCGCCGAAGACGAAGAGGATCGTGGGCTTATCCTTGCCGTCCAGCGTAGTCTGGGACCCTTCGGCGGGCGGATAGATGTCCAGGAAAAGGTCGCAGGTATCCCGGTGGGCGAAGCACCAGGTCGTCTTCGGCAGCACGATGGCCTTCACGCTGTCCGGAGGCGTCAGCACCTGGGCTAATTCCTCGGTCGTGGAAGGCTTGGCGCCCTCCTGGGTCGTCTGGGCGAAAGCCGCGGCAGAGAGCATCAGCCCGGCCGCCATCATATACAATCGGATCTTCATCATATCGCTCGTTTTCTTTTATTGCAAATATACGGAAACTTTAAAAGATTGCGTTTTATCCAAGCAGCAGGGCCCTCAGTTCGGCCGGACTGCCGGCAGTCTGATAGAATTCCCCTTCCGCCATATCCCTGTAACCCCATTGGACGGCGATTCCCCGGATCCCGCCGTTCCGCGCGGTTTTCATGTCGGTGGGGGAGTCTCCGACCAGTGCCGCCGCATCCGCCGCCGGTTGTCCGGATCTTCTGAGTACTTCATTCACGATCTGAGGATCCGGCTTGAGGGGGAATCCCTCCTGATTGCCGAGGATGCAGATGAAAGGGATGTCCGGGAAGAACTCACGGATCAACGTCTCTGTCCCTTCCTGGAACTTATTTGAAGCTACAGCCATAGCCACCCCTCGGTCGCGCATTTCGCGTAGGAGTTCCGCCATTCCTTCATACGGACGCGTATGGACGTCTATATGGGTGGTATAGTACGACTTGAAGTCGGAGAGGCACTCGTCGACGAGGCGGTCGTCCTCCTGGAATCCCGCCGGGAGCGCGGACATCACCAGGTTGCGGATCCCATGGCCGACCATGCGCCTGTACTCGTCCCTGCCGTGAAGGGGGAAACCACGCTTTCCGAGTGCGTGGTTCACGGCCCCTCCTAGATCGTCCAGCGTGTCCAGGAGCGTTCCGTCCAGATCGAATATGACGACCTTGTATGCCATGCGTCCTAACGGAGTTGGTTAAGGAAGTGCTGGAAGATCGACGGGTTGCATACAAGCGGGAAGAGAATCCCGTACACGGCACCCCAGAAATGGGCGGAATGCCCGATGTTGTCCATGTTCCTCTTTGCCGCCCACCAGCAGTAGAGCAGATACAGGGGAGCGAAGATATACCCTGGCACGGGGATCGGGATGAGATAGATGTAGATGCCCATCTTCGGCTCGAAAAGAATGGAAGCGAACAGGACTGCCGACACCGCCCCCGACGCTCCGATGGCATTGTAATTGGGGACGTTCCTGTACTTGATGAGGTCACCGGTCGTGGATACGGCCAGGGCGCTGACATAGAGAACGACATAGAGGATGATGCCGGTTCCGGATCCGAAAGCCGCCTTGAAGTATTGCTCGACGACATCGCCGAAAAAGTACAGCGTGAGCATGTTGAACAGCAGGTGTCCCCATCCTCCGTGCACCAGGCCGTAGGAGAGCATCCGGTACCACTTCCTGCGGTGCCATACCTCCCATGCATTGAATTGCAGCGAGTTCGAATCAAGTGTCCCGGTGAAGCAGAGGATGCTTACCAGGCAAGTTACGGCTATGATGATCAAGGTAACCATCGCACCATCTGATAGAACGGATTATTCCGGCAGGCCGCGGCCGTGGCAGTTCTTGTACTTCTTGCCGCTGCCGCAGGGGCAGGGGTCGTTGCGGCCCACGCGCTTCTCGACGCGTACCGGGGTGTTGGAACGCTGCTCGCCGTTGGTCACCAGGTCGGTGCGGCGGGTCTGCATCTGGCTCATGTCAGTACGCTTCGGCTGGGCGGCCCGGGTCGGGGCCTCGTCGCGCAGCGGGATGAAGGCGCGGAGCAGGAAGGACAGCACGTCCTTGTACAGGGTCTCCAGCATTTCGGCGAAGAGGTTGTAGCTCTCGATCTTGTAGATCACGATCGGGTCCTTCTGCTCGTAGGAGGCGTTCTGGACGCTCTGCTTGAGGTCGTCCATCTCGCGCAGGTGCTCCTTCCAGTGCTCGTCGATCTGATAGAGGGTGATGACCTTGGAGACGGTCTTGGCGACCTCGCGGCCCTCGGTCTCGTAAGCCTTCTTCAGGTTGACGGAGAGCGTCATCTGCTTGCGGCCGTCGGAGACGGGGATGGCGATGTTCTGGTACATCGAGCCTTGCTTCTCATAGACCTGCTTGATGACGGGGAAGAGCTTGGTGGAAAGGCCTTCCATACGGCGGACATACACCTCGTGCATATGCTCGCAGAGCTTGTCGGCGATGTCGTCGCGGCGGGCCTTGTTGTAGAACTCCTCGTCGAAGCCCAGGTCGATGGACAGCTGGGCCATCACGTATTCCTCGAAGTCCTGGTAGCTCATGCCTTCCGCCTTCTCCACGATGAGGTTGGAGGTGTCGAGCATCATGTTCTGGATGTCGATCTCGATCTTGTCGCCGGAGATGGCGTCGCGCCGGAGCGAGTACACGGAGGTACGCTGGTCGTTCATGACGTCGTCGTATTCCAGCAGGCGCTTACGGATGCCGAAGTTGTTCTCCTCGACCTTCTTCTGCGCCTTCTCGATGGCGTTGGAGAGCATCGAGGCCTCCAGTACGTCGTCTTCGGCCATGCCGAGGCGGTCGACCATGCTGGCGATGCGCTCGGAGCCGAACAGACGCATCAGTTTGTCTTCCAGGGACACGTAGAAGGTGGAACTTCCCGGGTCGCCCTGACGGCCGCTTCGGCCGCGGAGCTGACGGTCCACGCGGCGGCTGTCGTGCCGCTCGGTACCGAGGATCGCCAGGCCGCCCGCCGCCTTGACTTCGGGCGAGAGCTTGATATCTGTACCACGGCCCGCCATGTTGGTGGCGATGGTGATGCGGCTGCTCTGGCCGGCCTGGGCGACGATTTCCGCTTCGCGGGCGTGCTCCTTCGCATTCAGCACGTTAGGCTTGACGCCGCGCAGCTTGAAGAGGCGCTCGAGGAGCTCGGAAGTCTCGACGTCGGTCGTACCGATCAGGACCGGGCGTCCCGCCTTGGAGAGCTCGATGGCCCGGTTGATGACGGCGTTGTATTTGGCCTTCTTGGTCTTGTAGATCAGGTCGTCCTGGTCGTCGCGGATGACCGGCTTGTTGGTCGGGATCACGACGACGTCCAGCTTGTAGATGGTCCAGAATTCGCCCGCCTCCGTCTCTGCCGTACCGGTCATGCCGGCCAGCTTGTGGTACATGCGGAAATAGTTCTGGAGGGTGATGGTGGCGAAAGTCTGCGTCGCGGCTTCGACCTTGACGTCTTCCTTGGCCTCGACCGCCTGGTGCAGTCCGTCGCTCCAGCGGCGGCCTTCCATGATACGGCCCGTCGACTCGTCCACGATCTTGACCTTGTTGTCCACGATGACGTAGTCCACGTCCTTCTGGAACATGGCGTAGGCCTTGAGGAGCTGGATGACGGTGTGGACACGCTCGCTCTTGATGGAGAACTCCTCCATCAGGGCGTCTTTCTTTTCCTGCTTCTCGGCGAGGGAAAGGTCGGACTTGGTGATCTCGGCGATCTGGCTGCCCACGTCGGGGAGGACGAAGAAATTGTCGTCGTGGATGCTGGCAGCGAGAACCTCGTGGCCCTTGTCGGTCATGTCGACGGAGTGCTGCTTCTCGTTGATGACGAAGTAGAGGGGATCCGTGACGACGGGCATTTCCTTCTCGTTGTCCTGCATGTAGTAGTTCTCCGACTTCTGGAGGATGACCTTCATGCCGGGTTCGCTGAGGAACTTGATGAGCGGCTGGTATTTCGGGAGGCCTTTGTGGCAGCGGAGCAGCAGCTTGCCGCCTTCCGCCTCATCGCCGGCCGCGATAAGTTTCTTGGCCTCGTTGAGGGTCTGGGTGACCAGCGTGCGCTGGGCCTGGTAGAGGCGCTCGACGTGCGGGCGGAACTCCATGAACTGGGCGTCGTCCTCGGCTTTCGGCACGGGGCCGGAAATGATGAGCGGGGTACGGGCGTCATCGATGAGGACGGAGTCCACCTCGTCCACGATGGCATAGTGGTGCTTGCGCTGGACGGTGTCGGTGATGTTGACCGCCATGTTGTCG
>JAEEGG010016101.1_pt1 | contig 15575 bp, 8 predicted proteins | sample 9134161 | NCBI WGS metagenome assembly JAEEGG01 (sample SAMN16246543, study PRJNA631951) | gut metagenome | biome: gut microbiome; feature: rumen; material: CR-attached | host: Bos | place: Iran: Karaj | collected 2018-10
TGCGACACCGACACCCTTGCCCTCCCGGCCGCTCTCCCCCTCTGAATGCCCGTTTTTGCGCCGTGAGCGCAATGCGACGCGGTTATCTTTGCGCTCGCGGCCGGAAAACCCCGGGAACGGCCCGTTTTTGCGCCGTGAGCGCAATGCAACGCGGTTACCTTTGCGCTCGCGGCCGGAAATTCCCCGGGAAAGGCTCGTATTCGTGCCGTGAGCGCGATGTAACGCGGTTATCTTTGCGCTCGCGGCCGGAAAACCCCGGGGAATGCCCGTTTTTGTGCCGTGAGCGCGATGCAACGCGGTTTTCTTTGCGCTCGCGGCAAGATCATTTAGCTCCTGCTCCAGTTCCCGACTCCTTGTCGCGCATCATCCGAACCATCATCCGGCAGAGCCGACCGACAACTGCCGGCAGGACATTCAAATCGGAAACGATTGATTCTTGGCGATCTACAGAAAATCGCTCTCCTGAAAACAAGGGAGCGATTTCTTATAAAACATTGCCATACAGCTACTTACGATTTGAATGTTGCACAGAGCAACCGCCACATACATGCCACATACATGCCACGCACGTACATGCCACGTACATACATGCCACATACATACATGCCACGTACTTACATGCCACGTACTTACATGCCACGCACATACATGCCACGTACTTACATGCCACGTACATACATGCCACATACATGCCACAGATGCTCTACATGTCTGCTGCGCAGCGGCGCCAAATGTCGTTAGGGGTGCCAGGTTAAGCACCCCTAAAAGCAAAAAGGCCCTTTTTCGTCGTTAGGGGTGCTGCGTGCGACACCCCTAACGACACCGAACCGGCAAATTGCCTCCCGGCAGCGACAGCAACAGCGACAACGACCGCAAGGGCCGCGGCGGAGCGGAAAAAGCGAAAGGACAGGGTCCCGGGCGAATTTCTTCTGAGTCCGGGACCCTGTCCTGTAGCGTCGGAGCGGAGGAAGCGGAGAGAGAGGGTTCGGGGCGCCGGGGTTCGTCCCGATACCGACACCGACGGCACTGCCGCTTACAGCTCCCGCAGGGAGAGGGCGAAGCCGCCGGAGCGGGCCATGCGGACCGTCAGGGAATCGGCGGCGGTGAGCTCGGAGCGGACGATTTCGTAGGCCTGGGGGGCGGTTTCGTAATCCGCGTCCGCAGCGTCCTTGTAGAGGACCGCCTCGTAGCGCTTGTCCGGCTGGAGGAAGTCCAGCGCGAAGGTCACTTCGCGGGCTTCCTCCCCCGTGATGCCGCCGACGTACCAGACGTCGCGGGGCGTCGCGCCGCGCAGGTCGCGGGCGGTCGCCGTGGGCGGAAGCGCATAGACGAAGCGGGCGGCATCGGAGAGCATATCGCGCTTTCCGTCAGGCAGTTCCGCCACGCCCGCCGCGGCGGCGTTCAGCGTCGCAACCTTCGGCCGGCGGGCAGTGACGATGTACGCGCCCGGTTCGGCGGCGAGGTAGCGCGTCTCGGACCAGTCGACCGCCACGTCGCGGATGAACTGGAATGCATCCATGAAGCGCGCGTAGTTGTCCGGCAGGTCCGCGGCCATCTGCAGCGGCGAATAGAAGGTCACGTAGAGGCCCAGCTGGTTGGCGATGGTGTGGCGCATCTTGCCGGTCCGGCCGGGGGCCGTAATGGCCATATCCTGCTCGAAAATGCCCGGCGTATAGTCCATCGGACCGCCCTGGAGGCGCGTGAAGGGCAGGATCGTCGTGTGGCCCGGGTTGATATGGGCACGGTACTCCGTCCCCATGGCCGACTCGTTGCCGATGAGGTTCGGCCAGGTCCGGCAGAGGCCGGTCGGGCGCACCGCCTCATGGGCATTGACCATCACATGGTGCTTCGCCGCCTCTTTCACCGCATACAGGTAGTGGTTGATCAGCGGCTGGCTGTAATGATGCTCGCCGTAAGGGATGATGTTGCCGACGTAGCCGCTCTTGACGGCATCGTAGCCATACTGGTTCATCAGCGCATACGCCGCCTCCATGTGCCGCTCGTAATTGACGGTCGATGAAGAACTTTCATGATGCATCACCAGGCGGATGCCCTTGCTGTGGGCATAGGCGTTGAGCGCCGGGAGGTCGAAATCGGGATACGGGGTCACGAAGTCGAAGACATAGTCCTTCTGCTTGCCGAACCAGTCCTCCCAGCCCTCGTTCCAGCCCTCGATGAGGAGGGCGTCGAACCCGTTCTCCGCGGCGAAATCGATGTACCGGCGGACATTCTCATTGTTCGCGCCATGCTTGCCGTGGGGCTTCAGTGCCCGGTAGTCGGTCTCGCCAAGCCGGACGGAAGGGACGTCGTAGGTATAGGACCATTCGGAGCGGCCCGTAATCATTTCCCACCAGACACCCATGTACTTGACCGGATGGATCCAGCCGGTATCCTCCAGGGCACAGGGCTCATTGAGGTTCAGGATCAGCCTGGAAGCCAATACCTTCCGCGCGTCGTCCACGACCATCACCGTCCGCCAGGGGGTCTTGCAGGGCGCCTGCATGCGCCCTTTCACGCCCTCCGCGTCCGGGGTCAGCCAGGTCCGGAAGACGAGGCGCCTGTCGTCGAGGTCGAGGTTCGTCGTGGGATAATCGACGACCGCCGCTTCGTGCAGGTTGATGTAGAGCCCGTCCGCCGTCTTCATCTGCAGGGCCGTCTGCACCCCGGTCGGGGAGAAACTCGTCGCGGACACGTTCGCCTGGCGCATGGACATGGAAATGCCGCGGATTTCGCGCAGGCGGCTTTCCGTGTAATTGTACTCCTGGGTGTCGTAGTCGCCGCTGATCCACCACGCGGTATGGTCGCCGGCCATGGCGAATTCGGTGCGCTCCTCACGGATATTGAAGTACGTCAGCTTGTTCTCCAGCGGGAATTCATAGCGGAAGCCGAGCCCGTCGTCGAAGAGGCGGAAACGGAGGTCCATCCGCACGCCGTCCGCGCGGGAGAGCTTGACCAGCAGTTCGTTGTAATGGTTCCGGATGGAATCCTCCTCGCCCCAGACCGGGGCCCAGGTCTCGTCGAAGGAGGAGCGTTCCACCCCGTCGACGGAAAATCCGTCCATGAGCGAAGTCCCGTCCGTCAGGTCGAAGCCGAGCCGCGAGGGCAGCACGACGGCCGTCCCAGCCCGGTCGAGCCGGTAGGCCGGACTGCCGCCGGGCAGCAAGCCAGCCGTCAGAACCAACTGTCCATCAGGGCTTTCAAGGGTCTCCCCCTCCAGCGTGACCGGTTTCTCGCAGGCCGCCAGCACCAGCAGGCAGGCCGCGGCAAGCCATCCGCGTCCCATACCCTATTCGCAGACGATGTCATACCCCCAGGCCGGCAGCGTCCGCCCGTCCGGCAGCGCGACTTCCGCCGCCGTCAGGTTCGCGCAGACCGTCACCTTGTTGCCTTCGACGGCGCGGGAGAAGGCCAGGACGCCTTCCGGCATGCCGTCGATGTACACGAGGGGACCGCCCTTGCCGCCCGCAGAGAGGGCCGCGTTGGCATGGCGCATCGCGATCAGATCCTTGTAGAAGGCCGTAAAGCCGTTGGCCGTCCAGTCCGGGACGGGATCCTTCTCAAAGAAGGCAAGGCGGTGGTCCATGCCGATTTCCTGGCCCGTATAGACCAGCGGCTGGCCCTCCGGCAGCGTGAAGCAGAGGACGGCCATGACCTTGACCGCGTCGCCCAGGCGCTCGAATTCCGTCCCGTTCCAGGAGTTCTCATCGTGATTGGACGTGAACATCAGTCGGAACTGGTGGTGGGGATAGTTCTCCGCATCGCGGGCGATGTAATCCTTCAGGTCCTGCACCGTCTTTTCCCCCTGGGCGATGGAATTCATCAGGTGGTGGAGCTCCCAGGCATAGGTCGCGTCGAAGCCCTCGGCCGGATCGCCGAGCTCCGGCTTCTCCGCCTCAGCGAGGAGGTAGGCGTCGGGATAATCGCGCCGGAGGCCCGGCAGGACCGCCTTCCAGAACTTCGCGGGCATCTCGCCGGCCGCGTCGCAGCGGAAGCCGTCCACGCCCTTGTCGAGCCAGAAGCGCATGCAGCTGTCCTGGGCCGCCCAGACGGCCTCGTTCTCATAGTTGAGGCTCCGGGTGTCCGTCCAGTCGTATTCATAGATGGCATTGCCGAGGGAGTCGCGCTCATAGAAGTCCGCCGGGCGCTCCCGCATCCAGATGTGGTCCGGGGCGGTCTGGTTCGCCACCCAGTCGAGGATGACCTTGAATCCCTCCCGGTGCGCGGCGACCAGGAGGCTGTCGAAATCGGCCATGGTGCCGAACTCGGGATTGACCTTGCAGTAGTCGGAGATGGCATAATAGGAGCCGAGGGTGCCCTTGCGCCCCTCCGTGCCGATCTCGTACATCGGCATCAGCCAGAGGATGTCCGCGCCGAGGTCTTTCAGGCGCGGCAGTTGGGCCTGGACGCCCGCGAACGTGCCTTCCGGGGAGAACTGGCGCACATTGACCTCATACAGGACCGAGTTGCAGGTCCATTCCGGGTGGAGAGGGCGGACGTCCGCCTTCTTGTGGCAGGCGGCGAGGGCGAGGACCGCCGCGGCCGCGAGAATCATTTTCTTCATATCGATGGTAGGGTTTATTGCTGGAAAACGGCGGATGAATTCGCGCCGAGGGTCAGGTCCTTCCCGCGGACGGACATCTCCCCGAGGGTCACGACCGGACGGGAGAGGTCGTCGTCGAAGGCGAGGGTCACTTCGCTCTTGCCCACGTTGTGGACCACGAGCGCCTTCGCCCCGGAGGAGGCGGTCATGTACCAGACGGCGACGCCGGACTGGAGGGTGTTGCTCTCGTTATAGACGGCATGGCGGCTCATCTTGCCGGTCGCGAGCGCCGGGCAGGTGTTGCGTGCCTTGGTGAAGGCGAAGTAAGTCTGCAGCAGCGAGTTGGCATCGGCCTTCTGCTTCTCGACGGAGATCTCGTCCGTCACGAGGGTGTTGTCGATGTGCCCGCTGAGGTCGCCGGTCGCCGCCGTCGCGGCCTTATCCCAGACGATGGGCGTCCGGACCATTTCGTCCCGGCCGCCGTCATCGCCGTCCTTGCCCCAGTAGCCGAGTTCCTCGCCCTGGTAGATATAGGGCTCCCCTTCCGCGGTCAGCAGCATCGCGGCCGCCTGCTTGAGTTTCGGCAGCGAACGGCCGAGGACGGACGCGGCGCGGGTCTCGTCGTGGTTGGTCAGTTTGGTCGCGGCGATGGCGTCCGGGCGGACGGAGGCATATTTCTGCCGGTACCCGATCAGGTCCTTGGCGAAATAGCAGCCGGTCCCCGTGTCCAGCACCCACTTGAGCCGCTCCCAGAAGTCGAACTCGAAACAGGCCGGAAGTCCCTGGTAATAAGGGGCTACGGCGTTGTAATCCATCCAGACCTCGCCGACCATGTACAGGTCGTCGGCGTGGGTCTTCCGGTATGTCGCATTGCAGCGGTCGTACCACAGCTTGAGGAAGGCGGGGTTCTGCGGGCCGCGCTCATTGGAATAGATGTGCTTCACGGCGTCCAGGCGGAAACCGTCCACGCCGAGGCCCATCCACTTGTCGGCCGTCTCCGCGAGGGCCTTGAAGGGCCCCGAGGAGGCCGCCGTCGCCACCGGGCCGTAATTCAGGTCCGGCATCCAGGAGCCGAACGCACCCTGGAATTTCATCGGCTTCGGGCTGCCGAAGAGGATGTCCTGCGCATCGTCGGTGCTCAGCGTCAGCGGCGTCCCGAACGCCAGGACGTTCTTTCCGTTCGGCGCACCCCATTTGGTCCCGCCGTCCCAGCTCGTGTCGGACGTGCGCACCAGCACGCCCCAGGGCGTATCGACATCCAGGGTGATCTCGTACACATCCGTCCCGGTCCGGTACATCCGGACGGCCTTTCCGGGCTCCCCGACCCAGAGGAACATGCTGACGGAGGCGTCCGTATTGGCGGCCTGCGCCGCCGCGTCGGTCTTCGTCACGGTCAGGGTCTTCGAGGCGCTGGAGAAATCGACCTTGAAATGGAGCCGGCCCGTATAGCCGATCTCCCCGACCGTCACGTCGTGCCACTCGCCGGCATTGTAGCCGTTGAGCATCGGGAACTTGCCCGCCGTCACGTCGGCGGAAGGATTGGCCGAGAACAGGAACCAGTCGAACTTGTCCGACGCCTCTCCCCGCTTCGCGTCTGCGAACCAGACATTTCCCTTGCCGGTATGGTTCAGGACATAGTCCATGTAAACCTTGATCCCCTTGGCGTGGGCCGCGTCGATCAGCCGCTTGAAATCCGCCTCCGTCCCGTATTTCGGGCTCACGGCCGCGTAGTCCTGCACGTCATAACCATGGTAGGAGTCGGCCGGATGGGCGGGCGAAAGCCAGATGGCGGAGACGCCGAGGGCGTCCAGGTAATCCAGCCGGGAGGTGATCCCGTTGAAATCGCCGATCCGGTCGCCGTCGCTGTCGGCGAAGCTGTAGATCAGCAGCTGGTAGGTGATATGGCCGGCTTTCTCCCCGCTTTCATACGAGGGAACGGGCGGGACGACATCCGGTGTCGGCTTGGTGCACGAGGCGGTGAAAAAGGCCGCCAGAACCGCGCAAAGGAAGGTCAGACGTTTCATAGGGTCTTTGAATTGGAAACCTGCCGTCCGGTCAGGGGCGGCAGGCTTAAAATACCGGGAATGGACTACTTCACAAGGACAGTAGCGGTACCGGCGTTGAAGTCGAGGACAATCATCTGTCCGGCGGTCACTTTGACGCGCTCCTGGTCGCCACCGGCGCCGCGGTACGCGATCTTGCCGTCGAAATAGACGAACTCGGTCTTCCACCAGTCAATCCAGCCGCCCGGGGTGGTGACACCGTCGATCGGAGCGGAAGGGACGATCTTGGAGGCGATACGCACGGCGTCGCTGTTGTTGACGACCGACGCCTTCACGGTCTGGCCATCCGCTTTGAACTTGACGACATCCGGTTTGTCGAAATCCCAGGCGTCAGCACCCCAGGCGTCACCGATACCGTAGATCTCGGCCGGATAGACCTCGACGATGTTGTCGTTGCCGTTCACGAACACGGTGTACAGGCCGTCGGCAGCCACGAAGCAGTTGCCGCTGTTCTCGGTATAGCCGACAGGGGCGACACCGGTGAAGTCACCGCTCCATTCGCGCTTTGCGCAGAACTTGAAGCCCTTGGAGGCCTCGAACCAGCGGGTGCACCAGAAGAAACCGGGCGCGTTCGGGATACCGGCGAGTTCGACGACACCCTCGGAGTTCCAATCCCAGTTACCCCACTGCTCACCGATCATGTAGATGTGCTCGGGAGCCGTGTCTTCGATTTCCTTGGTGAGCTTCAGCTCATAAGAATAGGACTTGCCGAGTTCGCCGGCCGTGAGCTTGTAGGTCATGGTCACGTCGTAGAGACCGTGCTTCTCGACCTTGATGTTCTTGCCGCCGGCAGCGAGCGGGCCGTGGTCGACGCCCTCGTCCGTGTTGCCGAGGTTGGTGTTCGCACGCACCTTGCCCGCGTCGTCAAGGGTGATCTTCCAGGCGGCGCCATAGGCGAACTTGAACTCACCGTTCTTCGGAAGTTCCTGATCCTTCAGGGTGTAGGTGATGCCATCGTTGGAAAGGGCAGTCGCTTCGAGCTTGGTGAAGCCCCAGCCGTTCATGCCGCCGCGGACACCCCACTCGACGGGGGCCACGATGATCTGGGCATTCTTGAGGTCGCCGCCCTTGTTGAGGTCGAGGACGATGTGGTAGAGACCCTTGGCGGTCACCTTCATGGCAGGAGCCTTGTCACCGGTCTCGAGGGCGCCCTTGAAGATCGCCATCTGGGGATCCTCACCATAGGTGGTGCTGCCCTCTTCCGGGGTGAAGGAAGCGAGTTTGGCGCCGTAACGGGTCTTCTTCCCCGCCGTGTAGAGCAGGAGCTCGAAGTCCTTGTTGGCGTCGAGGACGATGTACTTCTCGTACATGCCGTCGCGCTTGGTCTGGTCGGCGGCCTCGTTGGTACCGGCCGTCATCATGAACTGCGGAGCGAGTTCGGTAACGCCGGTAGCGGCACCGGCCACATAGAAACCGTCTTCGACGGCCTCGTCAAGGTTCTGCTTCGGATCCTTGTTGCAGGCGCTGAAGCAGACGGCTGCGAGTGCAAGCGCACTCAGGACATACATGAATTTTTTCATGATTGCTGTTGTTTTTTAAAGTGATTGATAGTATTTCAGGATTTAGTAACTGATTAATAGCCAGGATTCTGGGTCCAGATGGGTTCGCCGGCCTCATCGCGGAGCGACGTCTCGAGGACGGCATACGGGATCGGGAACCACTTGCGGTAGTCGTCCGTACCGGTCACGAACTCGACGTACTTCGGGTCGTTGAACTTGCCGAAGCGGATGAGGTCGCGGCGGCGCATGTTCTCCCATGCGAACTCACGGCCGCGCTCGTCAAGGATTCCTGCCAAAGTGACAGTCCCGGGCGCACAGGCGGGGTAGGCCGCCTTGTAGGCCGCTTCCTTGTCGCCCGTGACATAGTCGAAGGTACGGGCGCGGAGACGCTTGAAGTCTGCACTGTTCATGTCGGACGAGCCGCTGCCGCCGCGCAGGATCGCTTCCTCCTTCATCCAGAGGACATCCGCGTAGCGGAAGAGCACGAAGTCATTTTCGCAATAATCGTACCGTCCTTCGCGGTCCACCTCGTACTTGAACATGCGGGCGCCCTCGAGGTCGGTCGCCTCGGTGAGCGAGTGGAGCGTCGGGACGATGATGGCCGGGGACTTATCCTCATCCTTGTCCTTCAGCAGGGTCACGCCGTCCTTGTCATAGACCGGGCCGACGAACCAGCCCCACTGATGCGTGGCGTTGGTGCCGAGGGCGCGTTCCTCGTCGGTACCCGCGCCGCGGACGTCGTTCTTGTTGTAGCGGTCGATGAAGGAAGGACGGGCGCAGAAGCCGTTCCAGGGCTTCTCGATCATGTTGTAGGTCTGCTGGTGGTTGTAGTTCAGCGTCAGGATGGTCAGGCGGAGCTTGTTGGACATGCTGCCGCTGTCCCGCTTGTCGAACTTGGCGTTGCCGTTCTCCACGATGACGAAGATGTTCTCCCGGCTGCCCTCGTTCTGGATCTTGAAGTTGGTGAAGAAGTTCTCCTCGATGGAATAGGAGCCGGAGGCGATGATCGCGTCGCAGCAGCGGACCGCGTTGGTGTAGAAGTCGGCGGCGGACGAGATCTTGGTCGTCACCGTGTTCTTGAGGTCGATGTTCGAAGGCGTGCAGCCGAAGGACTCGGCGTTCAGGTACAGGCGGGCGAGGAGGGCATAGGCGAAGCCCTGGGTGGCGCGGCCGTAGTTGAGCGCCCGGTTGGCGTCGTTCACGACGGCCATGTTCGGGGCGTTCCGCTCCAGGCAGTCCACCAGGCGGGACCAGACCTTCTCGGGGGCCATCAGGGGCTCGGTCGTCTCCTCGAATTTCTCGAGGTACGGGATCCGGCCGAAGCAGTCGAAGAGCATGTAGTAGTAGTAGCTGCGCATGACCTCGAGTTCGCCGATGTACTGGGCGAACACGGTCTCGCTCATCGACTCCTTGTAGGTTTCCAGCGTGGAAATCAACTTGTTGCAGAGGACGGCGCCGGAAATCGTGGAATTCCAGATGTTGCGGAACGCCTGGCCCATCACATCCCAGTTGTGGGTGTTGAGGTTGCGCCAGTAGTTGCCGTCGGCCCAGTCCTTGTCGGGCATGCGGATCGGGCAGACGCCCTCGTCGGCCGTCAGGGTGACGACACCCCAGTAGCCCCAGTGGTCATGCAGCCACTTCACGTCGGCATAGGCCTGTCCGACGAGGAGGGCGACATTCTCTTCCTTGGCCATCATTTCCTTGGTGGTCGGGTTGCCGTAGTTCTTCTCCTCCAGCATGGCGTCGCAGGAAACGACGGCGGGAGCGAGCATGGCGACAGCGGCAAGAAGGGTAAGGATCTTTTTCATTTTCATTCCTCCTCTCGATTAGAACAGACTGATATTGACGCCCAGCAGCACGGTCGCGACGGTCGGGTAGAACGAGCAGTAGTCGATGCCCGCATCCCAGACGCCGGTCGTGTTGACTTCCGGATCCTGCCCGCTGTAGCCGGTGAGGGTCAGGAGGTTCTGCCCGGTCAGATAGACGCGGGCGGACTGGATGTACTTGTGATTCTCCGGGAAATGGAAGGTATAGCCCACCGTCAGGTTGTCCACTTTCAGGTAGGAGCCGTCCTCCAGGTAGAAGCTGGAGAAATGGGCCTTGTCGGAAAGGACGGTGTCCTTGCCGGCGATGTCCTTCATGAAGACATTGAAGGTCTGGGAATCCTGCGGACCGTAGGCCCAGCGGGTCAGGTTGAGGATCTTGTTGCCGACCACGCCGCGGAGGAACAGGCTGGCGTCCCAGTTGCCGAAGCGGAAGTTGTTGTTCCAGCCGAAGGTCAGCAGCGGCTGGGCGTTGCCGATGACCTTGCGGTGGCCCTCCGTCGCGTTGGCGCCGGAAATGAGGCCGCCTTCGGGCGTGTTGAACATCCAGGTCCCGTCGGACTTGAAGCCCGCGAAGTCGAGGCCGTAGAAGGCGCCGACCGGCTGGCCCTCGACGAGGATCTCGGTGTTGGTGTTCATGATGCCGTTCTCACCGACGCCGCCGGAGGTGGTCTCCTTGTAGTTGAAGCCCTTGGACGGGTCGGAGAGGCGGGTGATGTAGTTGCGGTTGAACGCGACGGTCGGGGTCGTGGTCCAGGAGAAGGTCTTGGTCCGGACAGGGACCACGCTCACAGCGAGTTCGACGCCGTAGCTCTTCATCACGCCGGCGTTGGCCAGGAGCGTGTGGAACTGGTACGGCGGGGTCGGGACCTCATAGTCCCAGAGCAGGTCGCGGGTGTTGCGGTAATAGACGTCGAGGCTACCGTAAACGCGGTTGTCAACGAGGGCGTAGTCAATACCGAAGTTGTACTCGAACTTCTTCTCCCACTGGAGTTCGGGATTGACGTTCTGGGCGACGGCGTAGGTATAGACGTACTGTCCGTTGTACCAGAAGGTTCCGCCGTTGCTGAGCATCTCGATCGAGCGGAGGTCGGAGGCGAGGTTGTTGCCGGTGACGCCGAAGCCCAGGCGGACTTTCAGGTCGTCGACCCAGCCGACGTTCTCCATGAACGGCTCGCCGCTGACCCGCCAGCCGGCGCTCACGGCCGGGAACCAGCCCCACTTGTGGTTGGCGCCGAAGCGGGAGGAACCCTCCCGGCGGATGGAGGCGGACAGGAGGTATTTCTCCTTGAAGTTGTAGTTGGCACGGAAGAACAGGGCGGCCAGCGTGTTGGAGTTGCGGTACGAACTCACGTTGAGATACTGCTTCGTCGCGTCGCCGTTGCCGATCTGGTAGTACTTGGCGTCGTCCGTCGGGAAGCCCTTGTTGGAGATGGAGGAGCCGTCGTACAGGAAGTTCTGCCAGGAGAAACCGCCCACGAGGGCGATGTTGTGGCTGCCGAAGGTCTTCGTGTAGTCGGCCGTGATCTCGAGGAGGCGGCTGTAGCTCATGCTGTTGTCACGGCTGGCGGTGCCGGAGCCGGAGAGGTCCGTGTTGACGCCGTGGTTGTAGGCGAAGGAACGGTTGTCCCCTTCCTCGACGGCACCGAAGGCATTGACTTTCAGGCCGGTGACGGGCTTGATGTTGACCGTCGCCTTGACCGATCCGCGGAAATAGTTGCCGTCGCCGTAGGACTCCTTGCGGTTCATGTTCTCGACCGGGTTGACGGCGCCCGTCTCCGTCGGGAAGTAGTAGCCCGTGGCGGTCGTCTCGTCGTAGATGGGATAGGTCGGGTTCAGCAGGGAGGCATACTTGAAGTCGCCGCAGAAGTAGTCGTTGCGGTAGTGCATGTAGGACATGTCGTACTGGAGCTCCAGCCAGCCGTCAAGCGCCTTCTGGGAGGCGGCGAGCTTGGCGATCATCTCGTTGCGGTTGGTGTTCCGGGCGATGCCCTCGGCGTTCTTGTAGTTGATGGAAGCGCGGTAGTTGAACTTCTTCGCGGAGCCGACGATCGCCACGTTGTGGTTGTGGGCGATGGCGGCGGTGCGGGTCACCTCCTTGAGCCAGTCGGTGTTGTAGTCCCCGTCGAAGATGGCGGGCTTGACCATCCCGTCGGAGAGCTCCGCCAGGCGGCGGTACTCGTCGGGCGTCGCCATGCCGAGGTCGCCGTTGCGGAACGAGGCGGAGGCATAGCCGGAATACTCGACGCGGGTGTGGGCGACGTCGGAGAAGTTGTCGCCGCGCTTGGTCGTGATGATGATGACGCCGTTCGTGCCGCGGGTACCGTAGATGGCGGCGGCGGAACCGTCCTTCAGGACGTCCATAGAGGCGATTTCATCCGGGGAGATGTTGTCGATGTTGCTCACCGGAACGCCGTCCACGATGTAGAGCGGGGAGGTGCCGGCGCCCTTGTCGAGCGTCGAGAAGCCGCGGATCTGGATGTTGTAGCCGGTGGAGGTCGGGTCGGAGGTGGTCTTGATGATGTTCAGGCCGGCGACCTTGCCCTGGAGGAGACCCATCGGGTTGGTCTTGACGCCGGCGTTGAAATCCTCGGACTTGATGGAAGATACGGCGCCGGTCACCTCTTTCTTCTTCTGGGAACCGTAGCCGATGACCACGACGTCGTCAAGGAAGACCGCGTCTTCGGAGAGCGTGACGGTGGCCGGGAGTTCGGAGGCCTTGTAGGTCTGGGAAGCATAGCCGATGCAGCTGATTTCAACGGTGGCATCGGCGCTGGATACGGTCAGGATGTAGTCGCCGTCCAGGCCGGTGGAGGTACCGACGGTTGTGCCCTGCTCCATGACAGTGGCGCCGACAACCGGTCCCAGCGCATCGATGACGACTCCCTTGACCTGATAACCGTTCTGGGCCAGCGCGGTCAGCGCCAGGGCCAGGGCGGACATTGCAGTGAGAATCCTTTTCATTGTATGATTGATTGTCAGTTATTTCTTGATAAGCGACACACAGGCGGCACCCGCCACCAGGAAAATGCCCGCGAGCAGGAGCATCATGGCCTGGCTCCCGCCGACGAGCGACATCACGAGACCGCCGGTCGCCGCCGCGACGATCTGCGGCAGGCAGATGGTGCCGTTGAACAGGCCGAGGTAAGAGCCCATGTAGGGACTGCCTTCGAGGGCGTTCGTCAGGAGGGTGAACGGCAGGGCGAGCATGGCGGCCCAGGCGAATCCGATGAGGAAGTACGAGCCGAAGAGCACGTACTTGTCATGGATCAGCAAGACGGAAGCGAAACCGACGGCGCCGACGAGCAGGCTCACGACATACGCCGTCTTGAGGTTCCGGAATTTCGGGATGACCAGCGCCCAGAGGATGGAGCCCACGGCCTGGACGGCGAACAGGACGCCGACCCAGTTGCCCGCCGCCTGGTAGTCGGCGGAGGCGACGTCCGTCGTGCCCCAGCAGTTCGCGGCGATCGCGCCGTTGGTGTAGGTCCACATGTAGAGGAACGCCGACCAGCAGAAGAACTGCACCAGGCCCACGGTCCAGAACGTCTTCGGCGCCTTGGCCAGCAGGGAGAAGAGGCCCTCGGACGGCTTCTCTTCCGCCGTCTTGGGATCGATGCCGTGGAATTCGGCATATTCCTGCGGAGGCATCTCCTTGACCTTGAAGAAGGTGAAGAGGACGCAGAGGATGAGGATGGCGGCGCCGGCATAGAAGGAATAGATCACCGAATCCGGGACCACGCCTTCCGGAGCGACGTTCTTGATGCCGATCCAGGTGAAGAAGATCGGGAACAGGTAGCCGGCCAGGGAACCCGCGTTGCACAGGAAGCTCTGGAGCGAATAGGCGGTCGCCTTCTGCTTCTCGTTGACCATGTCCCCGACCATCATCTTGAAGGGCTGCATGGCCACGTTGATGGAGGTGTCCAGGAAGATCAGGGAGAAAAGGCCGAACCACATCGCCGCATTGAGCCCCAGGAACAGATAGGCCGTGGAGAGGTTCAGGCTGCCGGCATTCGGCAGGAACACCATCACCAGCACGGCGACGATCGCGCCGGCCAGCAGGTACGGCTTGCGCCGCCCGAGACGGCACCAGGTGCGGTCGGACCATTTTCCGATCAGGGGCTGGACGATCATGCCCATCAGGGGCGGCAGGATCCAGAAGAACGACAGCTGGTGCGGATCGGCGCCCAGCGTCGCGAAAATCCGGCTGATGTTGGCACTCTGCAGGGCATAGGCGATCTGCACGCCGAAGAACCCGAAACTCAGGTTCCACATCTGCCAGAAGGACAAGTCACGTTGACGGCTCATACTCAGTGTTATAAACTACAGGCCCGCTCAATGGAGCAAGCTTGCAAAGCTACGTATTTTTTGCATTTTATACAAACAAAATTTCGCGCGCGCGGGTTTCGCACGGCCCACGGCGCGGGCGCTGGCGCGGCCGGGACGGTTCCGGCCCGTATTGTCGTGATATTGGGCTTGAGGTGAAAGGGAAGCGTCGGGCAGACGGAGAGCGGCGGTCATGAGCACCGCGGCAAGAAGGGTGGCGAAAGGCGCTTCAGGCCCGGGAACGGCCTTTTCGGGCCGGAAATGGCTGGGGGTTGGCGGTTCAGGCCCGGGAAATGCCCTTTTCGGGCCGGAGGTGGACGGCGGTTGGCGGTTCAGGCCCGGGAAACGGCCTTTTCGGGCCGGAGGTGGACGGCGGGTAGCGGTTCAAGCCCGGGAAATGCCCTTTTCGGGCCGGAGATGGCCGGCGGTTGGCGGTTCAGGCCCGGGAAACGGCCTTTTCGGGCCGGAGATGGCCGGCGGGTAGCGGTTCAAGCCCGGGAAACGGCCTTTTCGGGCCGGAGATGGCCGGCGGTTGGCGGTTCAGGCCCGGGAAATGCCCTTTTTGGGCCGGAGGTGGCCGGCGGGTGGCGGTTCCGGCCCGGGGAACGGCCTTTTCGGGCCGGAGGTGGCCGGCGGGTAGCGATTCAGGCCCGGGGAACGGCCTTTTCGGGCCGGAGGTGGCCGGCGGGTAGCGGTTCAAGCCCGGGGAATGCCCTTTTCGGGCCGGAAGTGGCCGGCGGGAAGCACTCTTTGGGCGGGACCGTTGTTAGGGGTGTCATTTCAAGCACCCCTAACAGCAAAATCGGCCTTTTTCGTCGTCAGGGGTGCTGCGCGTGACACCCCTAATGACAGTCGAAAAAAAGGATGGCCGGGAAAGACGTGGCGGCTATCTGTTTGAGAATGAACATTTCCCTGAAATGTTCGGACGCAATAACGCGCCGAGCAATTACACAGAACACTGAAAATCATTGATTTATCCGCCACGCGTTTCCGTAGGACGACATACTTCGGTTGACAAACGGAGGGGGCGGCAGACGGAAGGCGGCTGACGGAGAGCAGCTGACGGAGAGTAGCTGACGGAGAGCAACAGACGGAGGGCGGCAGACGGAAGGCAGCTGACGGAGGGAGGCTGACGGAGAGCAGCAGACGGAGGGCAACAGACGGAGGGCAACAGACGGAGGGCAACAGACGGAGGGAGGCAGACGGAGGGAGGCAGACGGAGGGCGGCGGCTTCATGGCGGGGAACGGCGGTCGCGGTCGGGGAAAGGGGTTCGTCCGGCTAACTCGCGCGGGGCGACGGAGCACCCCGCGCTCAAACACACGC
>JAEEGG010016102.1_pt1 | contig 15574 bp, 6 predicted proteins | sample 9134161 | NCBI WGS metagenome assembly JAEEGG01 (sample SAMN16246543, study PRJNA631951) | gut metagenome | biome: gut microbiome; feature: rumen; material: CR-attached | host: Bos | place: Iran: Karaj | collected 2018-10
TCATCTGACATTAAGTCACAGTCTATTCTGGCATCACTCAACCCGAACGATATCGAGAGCATGACCATCCTGAAGGATGCTGCCGCTGCTTCTCTGTACGGTTCACGTGCTGCCAACGGTGTGATCATCATCACCACCAAGAAAGGTAAGACTGGCAAGACCAATGTTCACTACGACATGCAGATCGGTTGGCAGCAGATTGCTGTCAAGAGCGCTATGGATCGCATGAACGCTTCTCAGTTGAAGGAGTATTGGACTGATGGTCTTACAAACTTCTTGAAGTTGTACTATAGTGAAGATGATCTGTACGGAGACTATAATACAAGAGATTATGCTGAAGCTGGCAGATTAGAAGCTGCTAATGGCTGGTTCCATGACTATGAGGGTACAACAAATACTAACTGGTATGATCAGGTTTACCACTCAGCTCTGACTCAGGACCATCAGCTCTCTATCGATGGTGGTAGCGAGAAGACCAAGTTCTATATTGGTCTGGGTTACAACGACAGCAAAGGTGTTGTAAAGGGCAGCCAGTTCCAGCGTTACAGTGGTCGTGTAAACGTGGATCACAAAGTGACCGACTGGTTAAAAGTTGGTGTGAAGCAGATGATCTCATTCTCTGACACAAAGGGTAATCGTGACCAGAGCAGTCAGGAGCAGGGTTTTGGAACTACCACACCATGGTCTGTACTGTACTCACTCGATCCTACAGCAGAGAATCTGAATCCCGACGGCACTTACAACAATGACGTTGCCTTTGGTAAGGTTGGTAACCCCAACAATATGTTCGGTCAGGATACTGGCGAATATGCTGAGTTCGTGAAGTCAAACATCATGCGTAGCATGAGTAATGCCGAGGCTGAGGTGAAGCTGCCTTACAACTTCACAGTACGTACCATCTTCGGTTATGACTATACTGACAACAAACTGCAGGAGTTCTGGGCACCCCAGAGCGTGAACGGTGAGTCACTGCAGGGTCTTGGCCAGCGTTGGGACTTCACCAACAAGACCTTGACTTCTTCTAACACCCTGGCTTGGGACAAGAGCTTCGGTCTGCACACTATCAATGCACTGGCTGGTTACGAGTACGAGAACCGTAAGATGCTTTATATGACAGCTTCTGCCAAGAACTATGGCACCTCTAAGCTGCCTGAGCTCTCTAACGGTCAGTCATACCAGACTGGTAGTGCTGCTTATGAGTCAATCCTCTGCTCTTGGCTGGGTAAGGTTGATTACAACTATGACAATAAGTATTATGTAGCAGCCAGCTTCCGTCGTGACGGTTCTTCTCGTCTGTCAGCTGACAACCGCTGGTCAAACTTCTGGTCAGTATCTGCCGCTTGGCGTCTGTCTAAGGAGAACTTCCTGAAGGACAGCAAGCTCTTCTCTGACTTGAAGCTCCGTGTATCTTACGGTACTAACGGTAACCTGCCTACTGACATGTACGAGTATATGGCTCGCTACGCTACCTCTGGCGGTTATGGTACAAACGGTGCCTTCTACTGGAGTGCATCTGGTAACAAGGATCTGACTTGGGAGAAGTCTAAGAACTTCAACATCGGTCTCGACTGGACACTGTTTAACCGTGTAAGCCTGACCTTTGAGTACTACAACAAGCTGACTACCGATCTGCTCTTCGCTACTCCTGTGTCATACATCACTGGTTTCTCAAGCAAGATGAACAACCTTGGTAAGCTGAGAAACAGCGGTCTTGAGTTCACACTGAGCTCACAGAACATTAAGACTAAGGACTTCAGCTGGACAACCGACTTCAACCTGACATGGCAGAAGATCAAGATCAAGGAGCTGCCTAACGGTGATGACGTGCAGTATGGTGACGGTAACATGTACCTGCTCCGTGAGGGTGAGTCAATGCACACCTTCTATCTGCCTGAGTTCAAGGGCGTAGATCCAGAGACTGGTCTTGGTGAGTTCTGGATTGATCCAGAGGATCACTCTAAGGGTGTGACCAACTATTACTCTCAGGCTGGAAAGGGTATCGTTGGCAAGGCTGTGCCCGATGTACTCGGTGGTTTGACCAACACCTTCCGTTACAAGGACTTCGACCTGTCATTCATGATCTCTTATCAGTTCGGTGCTGACATGTTCGACTATCCTGGTTACTTCCTGACCTACAGTGACGGTGTACGTATTGGTACATTCAACGTTCACAGCTCTGTTGAGGGTAACTACTGGAAGCAGCCCGGCGACGTGGTTGATTTCCCGAAGCCTATCTATGGCAACCCCTATCGTTCAGATAAGTTCTCATCTCGTGAGATCAGATCTACTGATAACATCCGCGTACGTGATATCACCTTGGGTTACAACATTCCTGCTTTCAAGAAGTATATCAACACCCTGCGTGTATATTTCCGTACCACCAATCCGTTCATGATCTACTGCGCAACGAAGAATGTTGATCCTGATGTTGACGTGAATGGTTACCGTCAGACGGATACTCCTCCGACACGTCAGTTCCTGTTTGGTCTGAATGTGTCATTCTAAAGTGGAAACAAAATAATATAAAGGAAAATGAATATGAAAAAATTATATTTAGCATTTGGACTGTTTGCAGGAATGGCTCTTACTTCCTGTGATCTCGACACACTGCCTTCTACTTCGCTCGGTGAGGATATCGCCATCACCACGGAGTCAGACCTGCAGAATGCTGTGAACGGTATCGGTTATCTTCTGTCTGAGGACCGCATGACCTATGGTGCAGATTTTGGCATCTATGCAGACCTTCTGACCGACGAGTTCAAGGTTGTTAAAAGCAATGGTCAGAGCACCCCAATCTCAACATACACGATTACAAAGAATGACGAGCTGCCTGGCAATGCCTATTATTACTATTACAAGGCCATTGCCAACTGTAACAAGGCTCTGGACCTCTCTGCCAAGTTGGAGGTTACCGATGAGGTAAAGAACCTTCAGGGTCAGCTCTATGCTTGGCGTGGTCTGCTGCACTTCGACCTGGCTCGTATCTTCGCTCATATCCCGACAGCTGCAGCCGACGTGAACGCAGCCAACTCTGGTATCGTGCTGAGCACAGAGGTATATGCTCCTGACTACAAGGGCCCACGTGCCACACTGAAGGATACTTATAACCTGATCATCTCTGACCTGACAAAGGCCATGGAGCTGATGGGCGAAGGCTCTGACAATGGCACAGGTTTTCATAACTACTTCTCTGCACTGGCTCTGCGTGCGCGTGCCAACCTCTATGCTGGCAACTATGCAGCAGCACTGGCTGATGCCAAGAAGGTGATTGAAGATGGTGGCTATGAGCTCTACAACCAGAGCAACTACGACAAGGTATGGGCACAGGAGGGTACTTCTGAGTCAATCTTCGAGCTGCTGATCACCTCAAACTACAACCCTCAGCGTAACTCTCTGGGTTACTACACCGACGCATCAGGTTATGCTGAGTGCGCACTGGCTGACAAGGGTGAGACCCTGACCTACCTGTTGGCTCACCCCGAGGATGTACGTTCCAAGGTGATCAAGGAGCAGACTGTCGAGGGTGTAGCTGGCACTCACTTCTTCCCAGCCAAGTATCCTGGTCGTGACGGTATCTACGTGAACAACCCGAAGATCATCCGTCTGTCAGAGCTTTACCTGATTGCTGCCGAGGCTGAGCTGAAGGCTAACAACAACGGTGCTGCCGCTGCTGCATACATCAACGCTATCGAAGAGAACCGTGTAGCTGATTATGAAGATGTTGCTTCTGTAACCATCGACGACATCCTCTTCGAGTACGAGAAGGAGTTCTTTGCAGAGAACCAGATTGCCTTCGCTTTCTGGCGTAACAACAAGAGCGTTACCAATCAGGTGAATCAAGTGATCAGTGGTAAGGATGATAAGGCTATCTGGCCTATCCCACAGCGTGAGATCGACTACGATCCTACACTGGTTCAGAATCCTGGTTATTAATACCTAGGTTCTATATCAATCATTCGCCCCCGTTAAGCCGATGCTTAACGGGGGCGAATCTTTTATGTATAGGGTTATTTCTTAGACGCCTTTGGCAAGGATGGCATCACGGCATTGCTCCATGAGCCAGCGGGGGGTGCTGGTGGCTCCACAGATGCCGACGGTCTGGATGCCCTCCAGCCATGAGGTCTGAATCTCACAGGGGTCTTCCACGAGGTGGCTGTTGGGGTTGACGCGCAGGCACTCGTTGAAGAGCACCTTGCCATTAGAGCTCTTACGGCCGCAGACAAAAAGGATCATGTCGTGCTTCGTGGCGAAGCTGGAGATATTCGGCATGCGGTTGGCTACGGAGCGACAGATGGTGTCGAAGCTCTTGAACGTGGCACCTTCGGTGATATGCGACTGGATGTAGTCGATGATGCGATGGAACTCATCGAGCGACTTCGTGGTCTGGGAGTAGAGATAGATGTCGCGCGTAAAGTCGAGCTTCATCACCTCATCGAAGTTCTCGATAACGATGGCCTTCGACTCAGTCTGACCAATAAGACCAAGCACCTCGGCATGTCCCTTCTTACCGAAGATGACGATCTGTGCGGAAGGAGCGTCTGAAGGGGTGTTGATAAGCGAGCTGTCGTACTGCGCCTTGATGCGCTTCTGGAGCTGGAGCACCACAGGACAGGTGGCATCGATGATCTCGATGTTGTTCTTGCGGGCCAGTTCATAGGTCTCAGGGGGTTCACCATGGGCACGCAGCAGCACCTTGACATGGTGAAGCTGGCGCATGTCGTCGTGGTTGATGGTGATGAGTCCCATCTCACGCAAGCGCTCGCACTCCATGCCGTTGTGCACGATATCGCCGAGACAATAGAGGGTCTTGCCCTGTGCGAGTTCTTCCTCGGCTTTCTTAATGGCGGTGGTCACTCCGAAGCAGAAGCCACTGCCTTCGTCAATTTCAATTTGAATCATAATCCGTTGCTTAAGTTTTTAAAATAGAGGTCGAGCAGATCCTGGGCGGCGACAAACGAGGTCTTCTGACCTGCGAGGACGGTCTGCTCAGCAGACTGCAACTGGGCCTTGATAGCGGGGTTGTTGTAGAAGTTGAGCCGCAGATGCTCGTTGATGCTCTCATACATCCAGTACTTGGACTGTTCGTTGCGACGATAGTCGAAGTAGCCGTTCTGCTTCACAAAGTCAACATACTGGTAGATCATGTCCCACACCTCTTTCACGCCTGTGCCATAGAAGCCAGAGTAGCAGAGCACCTTGGGTGTCCACCCACTCTCGGGCATGGGGAAGAAATGGAGGGCGTTGCGGAAGTTGGTGGCTGCCATCTGACAGCGATCGACATTATCACCATCACACTTGTTGATGACGATACCGTCGGAGATCTCCATGATACCACGCTTGATGCCCTGCAGCTCATCGCCTGTGCCTGCCACCTGGATGAGGAGGAAGAAATCGACCATCGAGTGGCAGGCGGTCTCACTCTGTCCGACACCCACCGTCTCGACGAAGATCTTATCGAAGCCAGCTGCCTCACAGAGGATGATCGTCTCACGCGTCTTACGGGCGACACCACCTAAGGAGCCTGCTGACGGGCTAGGGCGGATGAAGGAGTCGGGATGCTGGGCGAGCTTCTCCATACGCGTCTTATCGCCGAGGATAGAGCCTTTGGTGCGTTCACTGGAGGGGTCGATGGCAAGGACAGCCAGACGGCCTCCCTTCTCACGGAGCACATGCATGCCGAACTCATCGATAGAGGTTGACTTGCCGGCTCCTGGTACACCACTGATACCCACACGGACACTGTTGCCACTATAGGGCAGACACTTGTTGATGACCTCCTGGGCACGTGCCTGATGGTCGGGGTTGACACTCTCGATGAGGGTGACAGCCTGTGAGAGGACGGTGACATCGCCCTTCAGGATACCTTCTACCATCTCTGCCGGGGTAAGTTCACGACGACGGAAGCGGTTGCGCTTCAGATAGGGGTTGATGATCGAGGGTTGCTCGACACCACTGTTCACCTGCAGGCCTGCATATTCTGAACTATTCTCGGGATGTTCCATAAACAATAAACGTTAAACAATAACCAATAACCGTTATTTTTTGATGTTGATGACTACTTTGGCGTGGTCGGGATCGTTGGTGATCATGAGGATACGCGGACGGTTGCGCACCTTGGCCAACTCACTGGCGATACCTACGATCTTGATCTTGGTAACCTGACCGGGCTGTATCTCACGCTGGTCGAGGGTGACCTTCAGACCACGGGTAAAGAGCTGCATGGAGGAGATCTTCAGCAACGAGGCGCCAGTGTTCTGGAGAATCACCTCTGCGGTCTTCTTCGACTTGCCTTCAAAGTTGGTAAAGTCAATGTCGGTAGTAGAGATCTGCAGTTTGGGGGCATTCGCCTTGTTGGCTGTATCGTAGTCCTTCATGTCGGGCAGCAGCACGATGCTCACACCAAGGCTATTATCTTCGCTGACCTTCTCACCGAGCTGACGACCGATATAGACGTTGGACTGCGTCAGACCGTAGTCGCGCAATTTCTCACTGTTGAGGGTCACACTGATAGTACCGGTCTTGCCAGGGAAGAGCTTCTCAGGCACCACCTTGGCACTGAGATAGGAAGGCAGGTGCATCACCGTGGGTGTCATGGTCTCGGCACCATCGTTCATGATGTGGATCTCCTGAACGGGGGCATCACCTTTGTTCACATCGTCGAACTCGAGCTCCTGCTTGTCGAGCAACAGGTCTTCCATCTTATAGGGATAGTTGCCGGTATAGTCTTCAAGCTCTGCCACCACGATACCTTTCATCGTGAGATAGACAGGCTCCTTGGAGCCGTTGCTCTTGATGGCAGCCATCTTATGGAAGCGGCCGAGCTGACGGGCATCGTAAGTGACCTTGATAGTGAACTTATCCCCTGACCCAACCTCGGTGGGGAACTCTACACTGGTACAGCCACAATCGGGTTTCACACTCTCGATATACAGTCGGTGACGACCTTTGTTCTTCAGTTCGAAGGTGGCAGTGACAGGCTGCTGATAACCTGTACGGCCACACTCGATGGTGGATTTGTCGATAGCGATTCGCTGTGCAGATGCACTTAAAGGCATAAAGGTTGAGAGGCAAAAGGGCAACACCCATTTCACCAAACCTGATGCCTTCTTATTAACTTTCAAATTCATCATATCGTTATTTTACTTTTTTACCTTTTTACTTCTTTACCTTTTTACTTTTTTACCCTTTTACTTTTTTACCTTTTTACTTTTATCTTCATCGATTTCGCCGTGGCTCTGAACTCAGGGGCATAGGCACAGCCTACGGTGCAGAGACCTGTCTCGTAAGTGCCGGCTCGGTCGATGTAGTATTCTGTCTCGATGACATGCTTGCCCTTCGACAGCATGTCGATGTAATAGTTCGTGGCATAATCTTTCGGTGTGCAGTAGGCACCCTGTGTGTAACCACTCAGCTGGCGCACTGGCTCCATGCAGGCGGCACGACGGTCGATGAGCTGCACGAAGTCGTAATCGCGGTCGGCAGTGATGGTGATGCGCACCTTGATACGGTCGCCAACCTTCAACTCACCCTTCGTCAACAACTCACGGGTGACGGTAAGGCCGGAAGAGGCTGCCTCAACAGACTTCGTGGGCTGCATGAACTGGGCATAGACAGCGCCCCAGGATGTACCCTCGGAAGACTTCTCGATGGTGAGCGTCTGACTGGTGGCAGGCACGTTGGTCTTCACATAGCCGATGGCTGCAGTGGCCTTTGGCAGTTCGAGCGGCTGTTCATCGACCTTCAGCACCGACAGCTCCTGTGGTGCAAGGGCATTGCTACCCTGCAGGAAGGCATAGACGGCATTCACACTGTTGATGGGGGTATCCCACGCTTGGGTACGCTTCGACTGGAGCAGCCAGCGCTGCATCTCACTGATGGTCTCTGTATCGGCAGGCGTCAGGCGCTGCATGGCCTCGATGGCAACCGTCTGGGTGGGAATCTTATAGTCGAACCACGAATAGGTGGCACGTGGTGTATCGTAGTAGCGACCCATATCCTCACGATACACGGTGTATTCCTTGAGCGACTGCACGTACTCGGCAGCGCGCTTGGGCTCGGTCTTGGAGAGGATGATGGCTGTGAGGGCCTTCTCGTAGAGTGACTGGTTCTTGATCTCTTTCTTCAGCAAGGGCATCAGATAGGCGTTGGCTGCCTGAACATCGGCAGGAAGCTCACGACCATCGAGGGTGGCGAGGTAGAGCCACTGCAGGGCTTTGAAACTGGGGAACGAGGGTTTGTAACCTTTCTTCGCCCACTTCTTCATCTCTTTCACCTCTTCGATGATCTCCTTGCCCATGAACTTAAAGGCTGACGAGAGCATCTGGGCAGTCTCTTTGTTCTCACCGGTCATCGCATTCAGACGAACGAGCATCTCACTGATGCTGACGGTCATATAGAAGGAACCAGGCATCTCAGGCCACCAGCTCCATGCACCATTGCTGCGCTGGAGCTTACGCAGCTTGTCGAGCGACTGCTGCAGGCGGTTCTGCATCAGGTTCTCATCGAAGAAGTCACCCATGCGCTGACGCTGTTCGGTCTCGTTGTCGGCATCGAGTACCCAAGGGGTCTCATTCAGCAGCAGATCCTTCAGCTCCTGGTTCTTCTCGAGTTGAGAGTTGAGTGTGGATACAGGCGTGTTCTGGGCTTCCTGTTTCCAGAGGTCGAAGACATGCTTGGCCTGTGGGTTCTGCTGGAGGATATGACGACCGAGGGCATTGGCATAATAAGCGGCAGCTAAAGAGATAGCATTGTCGTTATCAGGCGTGCCAACGACAGAGAGGGCCTGTGTCATCAACCAGGCGGGATTGTTGGTATATTCCACCGTGAGCTTCGGTTGGGTGGCATCAGCTGGTACGAGCTTCGACAGATCGACGGTGGAGACACCCGGGTGGTGCTGGGTGACAGGCACGGTGACGGTCACATGCTCCGTGGCTGGCAGAATGGGCAGGTAGTGCTGTTCACCATCGGAGAAGTCGTCACCACTGACGGTCATCTGACAGATAAGGAGTGAAGTGTTGGCAGTGAAGCCTGTCACATCGAAGTTGAAGCTGACAGGCGTTGTGCCACCGGCTGCTAAAGAGACGGGCTGCGACCACTCAGCGACCACAGTTTCGGTCTCTGCATTCAACAGGCGCAGACGGGCTGTGCCTGTGAGATCCTTCTCACTGGTGCTAAAGATACGGGCAGAGATCGTAGCAGCATCGCCCTCACGCAGGAAGCGTGGCACGTTCGGTTGGATCATCACATCCTTCTGAGCGACAGCAAGCCCTTCGATGGTGCCGTAGCACAGATCCTTCGTGTGTGCCAGACCGAGCAGTCGCCAGGTAGTAAGACTCTCTGGCAACGTGAACTTCAGGGCTACGGAGCCATCCTCTGCCGTGGTAAGCTGGGGATAGAAGAAAGCGGTCTCATTCAGGTTCTCACGCACCTGTACACTTTCTTCCTGTTGGGGGAGAGCCGCATTCGTGTCGGCAGCCTCATCTGTCTCTACCTCTACAGCCTTCTCTTCCATCGCTACAGCCATTGGCATGGCTGCATCTTCAACGGCCATAGAAGCAACAGCATTCTTCATCCGCATGCGGGAGCCCATCAGAGCACCACGTGTAAAACCATAACGACGGAAATAAGGCGAGGGATAGACCTCTTTATCGAAGTGACTGAACACAAGGTCATGGACACTATCATGCCGCCAGTTATAGGTAGCGCCACCTGATATCTGATAACGGAAAGGAACGCCCCAATGCGTATCAGGCATCGGCAGGTTATAATAAGGTGACAACGACCACTGATGAGCCTGCAACTGATCGAGGCTCTGGTCGTAGAGCGTTGCCATCAGCTGCGCATCAGCTGGTTTTCCTTGAGGATCATGCACGGTGAGTGTCCATTCCTCCTGCTGACCAGGTTTCAGACGATCACGGAAGGTGGTCCATTGTAGTTTCAGTTTCTTGTCGGGCAACGGACGCTTGATGCGGGTGCTGTGGGTATAGCACTTGCCTTGCTTTACCCAGGCATAGGTGAGCAGAAGGCCGTTTCCGTATTCTTCCTTATATGTAAACTTGCGGTTGATCAGTTGGTTGCTGCGGTTGACAGCCCCACTCTCAATCACTTTATCACCGGCAAAAATGCTATAGACAATATGTACATCAGGAGCTGACGAACCGACCTGGATAGTCACAGGCTGTCCATCGTTAGGGAACTGGTTGGCAGACTGATAGAACCAGTCGTCGGTCTCTGTGGCAGGGGTGGTGTCGCTGAGTGAGAACACCACGAAGTCGCGCTTGAGGGTATCACTCTGACAGATGGCCTCGAGTGTATGCTTACCGCTCTTGAGCTTCTCACCGACAGAGAAGGTCTGCTGGGTCTTGACGGTCTGCCACTGACCGTTGTCGATACGATAGCGCACATCGGCATCAAGGTCCTTTCCTGCTGCATTCAACAGGTGGAACAGAGCCTTGGGCTGTTCATCGCGCAGCACCTTCTCTGGCAGATCAACACTCAGTGCCTGCTTACGGTTGCCAAGCGGCAGGGAGAGTTCACCATGATGGGTTTCTCCTGCTGTATCGGTCACATCGGCTGTTACCACAAAACTATAGAACATCGGATAACTGGTCTCTGGCATATCGAAGGGCAGAAGTGCCTCAAACTGACCTTCGACATCGGTCTTGGCCTCTCCGCTATACACCTCAACACCATCGTTGCCATAGCCTAAAACAGCAGAATCCCAGTAACGACTGTACGACCACCACCAGAAAGCGGTACGACGGGTGACCTTATAACTGACCTTTGCCTCCTGTACGGGTACCCCAGCATAGCTCAGGGCGACACCTTTCACGGTGATGGTGTCACCGGCAGCATAGGCTTGTTTGACTTCAGGGAAATCGACATGGAACGTAGGTCGCTTGTATTCCTCCACACGGATAGTGTGCGACTGTCCGTTGACACGCACCGTGAATAGTCCTGAGAGTCCTGTTGAGGGAATCGTAAGCTCAGCAGCGCAAGTGCCGTATGCATCGGTAACGGTACTCTTCTCTGCCACTTGCTTGCCGTTGGCATCCATCAGTTTGAAATTCACCTGCAAGGCAGAATCTACAGAATGGTTCATACCCTGACGCACCTGATAGAGGATGGCAGCGGCATGGACGGTCTGACCAGGGCGATAGATGCTTCGGTCGGTATAGACACAGGTTCGCGACACATCGGCCTGACCTTTGTAATAGCTGTACTGATTGTTGGCAGTGAGTTCCGGACAGGCTTTATCATCGTTCGTATAGGCAAACACCTCACGCTGATGTCGGGGATTGTCGGTCTTCAGAAGATATTCACCCTTGGCATCCGTGACCGCGTTGACAACCTGATCCTTGCCGTAATGCTTCTCTGTGATGCGCAGATGAGCGCCAGCGATGGGCTGACCTGTGGAGGCATGCACCACCACATAGCGGAAGGCCTCTGGCTGGGGCTCCATGATGGTATAGACATCGGTGACGTAATAGAGCTTGCGCACAGGCTCTGTGGCGGGCACAGAGGTAAACTCCACCATATACACGCCTACAGGCAGTGCAGGCAGTGTCAGAGCGTCGTCGAAGAGTTCGTAGGGCTCTTTACCTGTAAAGGTCCGCTTCTCCTCCGCAGCCACACCGGTAATCAGTTTCTTGATCTTCTCATAGCCTTTCTCGTAAGAGGGTGAAGCATCAAGGTCGCCATTGGCATTCAGACGATACACCTTCATCGTGACAGACGACAGATGGCGCAAGCGCTCGAGCTTGACGGTCTGCGACTGTTGGGGAAGTACCACCTGATGATCATAGGATACATGATACTGATGATTGGTGAGCTCACGTTCCGCATTGCGCAAGACAGCCATCCGTCTCCAACTGCCCCACTGTTGGAGGGCTTTATGGATATAGGCGATACGCTCTGCCACAGACAAGTCATACATCCGTTCATAGCGGGCGATGGCCAGTTCGCCACATTCCTTCAAGTCACGGTATTCCGCAATCAAGGCATCAAGCTCTTCTATCTTGGCATAGCGTTTCAACTCAGCTGCCACCAGACAGGCAGCCTCACGGTTACCTGTCCGCTTGTAGTAGTCATAGAGGGGCGTCAGATCGTCTAACTCATAGCCTACGATACTCAGTAAGTCGTGGTTGAAATAACGGCTGTCAGAACCTTTTATAACGAAGGGTACGTAACTGTCTTCCTTCACCTGAGCGAGTTTCTCACAGAGTTGAGGTGTCAGAACAGGCTTCTCAGCTTTCATCTCCAGATCGCTGTTGTTGTTGACGACCCGATAGAGCACGGTCTGATAGACCAGGCGCAGCACTTCATCCTGAGTCGATTGACCGCGTTGCTGGATTCTTTCAACAGCAGGTTTCAGTGAGTCGGGAGCAATCACACTCATCACCTGAGCAGCATTCAGTTCGGCTTTCAACAGTTGTCCGTAGGCCTTTTCATTTTCAGCCTTGGCTACAATCTTCTGCAACACTTCATACTGTGTCTTAGGCAGGTCTTTCTGTTCTGCCTCAACAGCCTTTTTCCAAAGTTCTGCGTATGATTGTCCGAATAGCCACATAGGTAACATCAAAACAGCAAACAATAATATATATTTCTTCATCTTTTTTTGTTGAGCGTGAGTTCTTTCGCCATATTTATTTGGCAAAGGTAAAGAATATATTTGAATTATATTTGGAAATTATGAATTATTATATTATCTTTGAATTTCATTCGAAGATAGGCTGCATCTCAAAAATATCCAAATAAATTTGGTATTTTATTCGATTTGCACTATCTTTGCACCTAACAAAAATGCAGCTAATATGATTAATGAACAACTGCTCAATCCGAGAAGCATCGTCGTGATCGGCGGCTCCAATAATGTTCATAAGCCTGGTGGTGCCATCGTAAGAAACATCATCAATGGTGATTATCGTGGTGAACTGAGAATCGTCAACCCGAAGGAAGATGAAGTGCAGGGCATCAAGACCTGTCACGACGTGAAGGATCTGCCACAGACCGATCTGGCTGTGCTCGTGGTGGCAGCGAAGTTCTGTCCCGACTACGTGGAGTTCCTCTGTAGTGAGAAAGGGGTCAGAGCCTTCGTCATCATCTCTGCAGGCTTCGGTGAGGAGACACATGAGGGTGCCATCCTCGAACAGCGCATCCTGGATGCCTGTGAGAAGCACGGGGCTGCTCTCATCGGGCCGAACTGCATCGGACTGTTGAACCGTAACCATCACAGCGTGTTCACCCTACCGATTCCTAATCTGGATCCGAAGGGTGTGGACTTCATCTCAGGCTCTGGTGCAACGGCGGTGTTCATCCTCGAGAGTGCGGTCAGCAAGGGCTTGCAGTTCAACAGCGTGTGGAGCATCGGCAATGGCAAGCAGATTGGCATCGAGGATGTGCTGCAGTATATGGACGAGCACTTCAATCCTGAGACCGACTCAAAGGTTAAGCTACTCTATATTGAGAATATCTCAAATCCAGACAAGCTGTTGTTCCATGCCAGTAGTCTGATTCGCAAGGGCTGTCGCATCGCAGCCATCAAGGCAGGTTCGTCAGAGAGTGGATCACGGGCTGCCTCTTCCCATACAGGAGCTATCGCATCTTCTGATGCAGCAGTAGAAGCACTCTTCCGTAAGGCTGGTATCGTGCGCTGTTTCTCACGTGAGGAACTCACCACAGCCGGCTGTATCTTTATGGTCACCTCCCACCTCTCATCCGTCAGTTCACGATCTTCTTTCAACTTCGCGATAGTCACCCATGCCGGAGGACCTGGTGTGATGCTTACCGATGCACTGTCGAAGGGCGGTCTGAGCGTACCGAAACTGGAAGGACCTCTGGCCGAAGAACTGAAAGGCAAGCTCTTCCCTGGTTCTTCTGTTGCAAACCCCATCGACTTCCTGGCGACGGGTACACCGGAACAACTGGGAACAATCATCGACTATTGCGAAAACAAGTTTGAAGATATCGATGCCATTGCGGTCATCTATGGCACACCAGGACTCACCCAGCTCTTTGAGGCTTACGACGTGCTGGACAAGAAGATCAAGGACTGTAAGAAACCGATCTTCCCTATCCTACCCAGTCTGCATACCGCAGGACCTGAGGTAGAAGCGTTCCTAAAGCGTGGTCATGTGAACTTCAGCGATGAGGTGACACTGGCTACGACGCTCTCTCAAATCATGCGCACACCTGAGCCTGCACCACCTGAAGTGCAACTTTACGGCATCGACATACCTAGACTCAACAAGATTATCATGGGTATCAACGAGAATGGTTACTTACCGCCACAGACCGTACGCGATATTCTCTCCTGTGCAGGTATTCCTTTAGTACCAGAGATGGTAAGCACCGCTAAAGATGAGCTCCTTGCCTTCGCAGAGAAGGTGGGCTATCCTGTCGTCGCAAAGGTTGTCGGCCCTGTCCACAAAAGCGATGTTGGCGGTGTGGCACTGAACATCCGTACTGCTGAACATCTGTCATTGGAATACGACCGGATGATGAAGATCGAAGGTGCTACGGGGGTGATGGTACAGAAGATGCTGAAGGGTACCGAACTCTTCATTGGCGCCAAATATGAAGAGCGCTTCGGTCATGTGGTACTCTGTGGCTTAGGTGGTATCTTCGTAGAGGTGCTGAAGGATGTGTCGTCAGGTCTGGCACCTCTGAGCTATGCCGAGGCATACTCGATGATCCATTCGCTACGTGGCTATAAGATCCTGAAGGGTACGCGCGGACAGAAGGGCATCAACGAACAGAAATATGCTGAGATCATCGTTCGCCTCTCTACACTGCTCCGTTTTGCGACGGAGATCAAGGAGATGGACCTCAATCCGTTGCTGGCAGACGAGAACGGCGTGGTAGCGGTTGATGCACGGATTCTCATTGAAAAATGAGATAATGTAAAATTGTAAAAATGAGGACAGCGATTATCGGCGGTGGGGCCGCAGGCTTTTTCCTGGCCATCAATCTCAAGGAGATGATGCCTACGATGGAAGTGACGATCTTCGAGAAGTCGAAGAAGGTACTGGCGAAGGTGGAAGTGTCGGGTGGCGGGCGCTGTAACTGCACGAATTCCTTTGCTGCCGTCAGCGACCTCTCACAGGTCTATCCACGTGGTCACCGGTTGATGAAGCGTCTCTTCAAAACTTTTGATTATCGTGATGCATATGACTGGTTTGAAAAGCACGGTGTACGACTGGTGACACAGGACGATGAGTGCGTGTTTCCTGCCTCGCAGGATTCCCATACCATCATCAACACCTTCCTGCTCTATGCCAAACGGTTAGGTGTGGAGATTCTGACTGAACGGAAGATCACTGCTCTCGACGAACTGAAAGACTACGATTACATCGCTGTGACCACGGGTGGCGGTACGGCTTCCATGGCTGGTGTGCCAACGATAGAGAACGTACCATCACTGTTTACCTTCAACATCGAAGACGAGGCGTTACGTGCTTTGATGGGAACGGTGGTGGAAGAGGCGACAACCTATATCCCTGGTACTAAGTGCAAGGCGTCTGGTCCACTGCTCATCACCCACTGGGGAATGAGCGAGCCTGCTATCCTACGTCTC
>JAEEGG010016107.1_pt1 | contig 15572 bp, 2 predicted proteins | sample 9134161 | NCBI WGS metagenome assembly JAEEGG01 (sample SAMN16246543, study PRJNA631951) | gut metagenome | biome: gut microbiome; feature: rumen; material: CR-attached | host: Bos | place: Iran: Karaj | collected 2018-10
GGTGCTAATGCAGATGCCACTGGCCGAATAGATACCCACATCGGCCACATTATGCATATGCGACGTCACCACAATGGCGTGTTTCTTTACTGAGAATTCCATGCTCTCCGACACATGGTCACGCTGCTCCTGGCCATCTTGGGTACCGATGGATTCCGACATGCTATTGAACATGATGTAGCGAGGTGCCGGACTGCTGGAAGGAGGAGTCGGTGCAACAAAGTATGGACGGAAAGCGGTAATCTTCACATCTGCCGATGCCGTCTTCTTGAATCCAGCGCCTTCATTGTCGAGCAAATATAAATCATTGCCCGTAGCTATCTCAGGATTGTTCAGATAGGTAGCCTTGAAGGTGTATCCACTTTCAGTCACATCAGCCATCTCATCGTCGCTTACACCAATAGTGGCACCTGGCGCAGAAGCAAAGGTTATGGTCTGCTTGCCCTTACTCACAATTTCACCATTCTGATAGCGGTTCTTCGGCTCCCATTGGCCACTTAGGTCGAACTCATAATAGCTTGCGCCTGGGAAACCAGTAATATACGGTTTGCCCGCAACGGCATAAGGATAATCCGTGACAGGATACTTTTCCTTCAGATACTCTTCGCTATAGTACTGCTTATGATACTCGTCCTGATTCTTGTCCAAATAGCTATCCTTGCTGTAGTAGTAGTCCCAGAGGAAGGTGTTCGTATAATCCTTCTCGCCAGTTCCAGCAGCCAGCGGATTGAAGTCGGCAGTATAGATACCGTCCACAGGTTGATTGTTCTCCTGTTTCTGCTGAACATTACCCTTGAACTCACGCAACCAGTACTCATGGCCTGCCGTGCTGCCCTGATAGAAGTGCGTAAGCTCACCCTTATCCTGCGTCGTGACAATCTCCGGCGAGAATGGCAAACTGATAGCCTCCCAACCCTTGGTCAGATCGACATACCTCATATCCTGCGGATCGCGCTGATACCACATTCGCTTACCTGCAGCAGTACCTGTGCCAGCCTTGAATTTGTAAGCGATAGGACAGTTGAAGTCCTCCTTATCCACCAGGAAGTGGTCACGCTGAGCCTCATAGACATCGTTAGCTGTGAGTTGTACCCAGTGGCTCTTCACGCTCTTCGTGTAAGGATCGTCCGATCTGGGAACGGTACGATATGTACTGTTCGACTCGCTATAGGCGTTGTCTGTCAATGCGCTAACGACACCGTCTGTTGGCGTGCCAGCCTTGGAATATACCAGCAGGTTACGTGTCAGATTCACGTTCTCGAATGCAGTGATGCCATCATCGTCGAGCAGCGGCAGGAAGAAGTGGTCGCCTGTCCAACCTTCCTTGTATCCACCCGCAACATCACCATTGCCTCCAGTGAAGTCGATAGCTGTCATATCCTTATAGGCAATGACATTCTCATTGTCCTTTTGCGTTGCAGCGAAGACGGCATACGGATTGAAGTGAGCCACTTCCATTGTCTTAGAACGGAAGTAAGCCGGAGCACGATAGACTCGGTTACCATCCTGTGACGTCTGTATGCGCTCGTTGCTCTTGACAATACGCGACGGATAGCCTTGGTGAGCTCTACTGTCGACATAACCATAGGTAAGTGTCTGTCCGAAGAAGAGATAGTCATCAGGCCAGATAGGCACGAAGTGTGTGGTCGTTACAGCGTTCTCTCCTTCACCCACCGTTACCGTCCTCATGCGGAGGTCGTTGCTCTCTGGGATGGTACCACCAGCATAACGGTAGTCACCATCATAGAAGCGGTTCTCCACATAGCCCAAATAAGGCTTTGTCTCGCCTTCTTCCACTTTGATGTCCGGCTGATAGATGGCATAGCTGTTGGGATAATAGCCCGTAGTCATATTCTCAGGCAACGTTCCATCAGCATTAGGCTTCAAGTACTTGTAGGAAGTATTGTCGGTTCCTGCACCAAGATTCGTACCCTGATAGTAGCGTTTGTTCAAATAGAAACCATTCAGGTTGTATGCCACTGTACCATTATAGAAGGCCTTTTCGGGCATTGGTTTAGGCTTTCCGTAAGTATCCACTGTCGGTACCTGATAGTCGTTGGTAGCAGGATAGTAACAGTTCACTACCTGAATCTGACCCCTTTCGTCATTAGCACCTCTTATGGGGTTGCCAAAGACGGCATAGTGATTCTCATTATTTACCTTGACAGGCGTACCTGTAGTCCTAATCCAACAATTCTCCACGTAGCCAGAGCCTGTCTCGGCAACGCCAGCACCTGTGAACGAACCGGTAACACCAAGGTTATAAACCTCACCACAGAGATGACCAAACAGCGAATTATTGAGTCCGCTGACGGTATAGCCATCACCATGCAGAATGCCTTCGAAGCACTCACCTGTATCGCCAGTGGTATTATTATTACCAATTGGCATCCATGTGGTGTACGCCTTCGGGCTGACATTGCTGCGCAGGAAGAACTCGAGGTTTCGACTTGCACGGATATGGTTGCCTAACAGTGCATGATCCTTCAATGCACCATTAGTAGTGATGATGCCGTTGGCATCGGTCTCAACGGCGGTACCATTGATCTTGCCTACGCTGAGGTCAAAGAAGTCCTTCAACAGGTCGAGCTCGCTCTTCGTTGCATCCGACTGGCACTCGCGATTATCGATGTAAATCTTGCAGTCGCGATCTACGTCAGAACGATCCACATAGAGGTGATGCTCCTTGTCCTGCATAATCTTGTCGAGGTCGTGGTAGTTAGCCACAGAGAGCGGCACAGAGTTCGAATAGGTCTTACCCAACCAAGTTCTGGAGTAGAAGGCCACCCAGTTCTTCTGGTTTTGATACCAATAAACTGGTGTGACGTTGTTCTCAAACGGAATACCGTTACGATGGTTGGTAGCATCATCGGGCGTTGTAAACAGCTCCCAACCACTGTTGAGCACCTCGTAGAGGCCTGGGTTCACATCCGGACGACTGAGGCCAACGGCATTACCTGGCAATACCAAAGGAGGCTCCTGCAACTGTCCGATAATCGGTGCACCACTCTCCAACTGCAGATGGATGTTGATAACGTGCAGCTCGTTGGTCTTCTTCACACCACCATCGTCCTCATCCTCGTTATAGGTGTACTGATAGACTACGGTGATGATCTTCTCCTTCATCACGTCGTAGGCATTCGACTCACGAGAAACGTAGAGTGTCGTAGTCTCTGTCGGCTCCTTACCCTGAATGATGAAGTACTGCTGGTAGTTGGGCACAAGTGCCTCGTTCTTGTAGTCAGTTGGAGAAAGGAGTTCTCCCGCACTGACAGTAGTCGTTCCATCTTGCTTCGTGTATCCCTCGTAACAATAATAGTACTCGCCAGGTGTCGTTATCGAAGTAATTTCATCCACACTGCCGGTATTGGCATTAAAGACATCCTCGTCAACCACCTGACCGACACCGTATGGCACACCAAGGTGGACAAAGTTACTGTTGGTGATGTAAACGGTCTCATTGACTTTGGTCGTCGTGACGTGAGCATAATGCTTCTTGTCGTTACGGATGGTTTCATACTCATCGTTCTGGATGGTGGCTTCATCTGTGCCTTTTGTGAATGATCTTGGTTCCTTGTCATCTTCGTAGTAGATAACTTTAGGTGCATCGCCCACATACACGGCCTGGTATTCAACCTTCACCTCGTCAGTATAAGGTGCCTTGAAAGCTGCCACCGTAGATTCATGGGTTGGCGATGACGGGGTGTCACTTGTGTTAACCTTCAGATATTCCGAATCCACCAACAAATCTAAAGCATCATAATTATATTCGAAGCTATTCTTACGCTCGTCTGACGACAATGAGCACCATGCCTCAATAGCACCATAGGGCGTTCCTTTGTAGAACTGTTGTCCACCATATGTGCCACTTTCTGTCAGAATGTATGCATCAGTCAGTGCAGCGTCAATTTCGTTCTTGACTTTTTCCTTATCTGCGGCAGATCTTGCTTCGTCAGCATCAATGGCATCTTTTATTGCAGTGATTTGGGCAGCTGTCTTCAGCTCACCATAGAGCATATACTCATCTTTCGACAACTTCACCGTATTCGTCACAAACAGGGCTAAGGCGAACGAACTTTGGGCACTGCCTATAGCACCCCATTCTGTTTCAGAAATAGCAGCGCCAGGATTCATGGTCTTCTGTTTGTCACCATACTGATAGGTCACCGTTTGGGTTGCCACGTATGCGCGCTTCATCTTGTCCTTACCTTCTCCGGCATTATCGTATGCCGCCTTGGTAATAACATCACCGGCCTTATACTCACGCTTGCCATAAACGCCTGAAGTAGTTGGCGTAAACGTAGGACCTTCGCGCCATGCATTAATGACATCCTGCTTGGCGGCTTCTGTTGTAGCAGCATCAAGCAATGCCTCGTATTCTGCTTTAGTTATCTTTTCCGTACCGTCGACTTTCGTATAGTAGTCATCCCACTTCGATGGGCTATTCATGTCGAAGGTCAGTACATAACCTGTTTCATGACTGATATTGTTCGATGAGCGGAATACTTCGAATCCATCCTCAAAAGGCTCTCCACTGGCATCAACCACGACATGTGTTCCCGATTTGAATGCGGTGTAATCCGTATCATCCATCACGTAGGTTCCTGCAGCATACGTCTCGCCGTCCACCTTACAAGTCACGCAGTTGACATAAGTATTAGGCACAAAGTACTGACGGTCACTTGCCGACATTTGGTGCCAGTCCCACCAGCTGATAACGTCGTTCAGCTTGTAGGTGTCACTCTCGTTGTTCACCGTCACCTTGTCTATCGGCTTGTCGTTGGCATCGTTCAGCGAGCCAATCTTCACTGGGGCGGCATCGTCAGTGGCTCCCGGCATCTTGTAGGCATAAAGGTTGGGCTTCACATTCAGCAGCTGTAGCTGTCCGTGCGATGCAGCAGTAATGGTCAGAGGCAGATGTACCTCCTTAGAATAGGCATTAGCAGAACCTGTATAAGCCGACACCTTCTGTTCGTAGATATACACATCACCCTTCACATACCAGTAGTGGGCCTCAGAGTAATTAGCAGAACCGATGACATAAGCATTGTTCGTGGGGTAACAGTCATCGACGATACGTTTCTCGTGGTGGATGAAGTTACCTGATGTCTGCCATTCTCTCGTCTCTCCAAAATCGTGTTCATCGTGGTCTGTCTCTGGATGACCAAGTGTATACCTGTCAGGGTCAGTTTCATTCCATGTCTCACCGTCAGTCGTGGAAGTAGAATAACGGAACTGCTTATAAGTACAAGCTTTGTTGCCCGACAATTTATTATACGGCGAGAGTATGACATTCTCCTTGTTGGGATAGCGTCTCGGCACTCGGTGTTCATTCTTAGCATAGACGAAGCCACCACCCACCTGGTCTTGCTTCACATTAATCAGGTCGAGTTCGATGACGCCCGTTACATAGCCATATTCCTTATGCTCTTTCGTACTTTCTTCAGTCGTCAGCTCCAGGAACACACCGGAAGCTAGAGCCACCTGATTGGAACTTTTACCTTTATTACGTTCGCTGCTAGTATGCTTGCCGGATTTATAACTGTAGTAAGTGGTCTTGGTTAAGCCATAAGTATTTTTCAACTCTTCTTCAGTCAGCGTATTGACATCTACATAAACGTCTCCCTTCTTGACGGTTTTCACCACATTATTATTAGCGTCGAAATAGACAAAATGACCATTGCCATCAAGGTTGTCATCGCTAAAGTGTACGTCACTGGTCAAGTTACCCAAGTAGTTCACCAGACTATAGATACCGAAGTAATTGCCATGAATAGCATTGTCGCCAGTGTCAGAGGTAATAACTGACCGCTGCTGGTTGAGCGACAACTCACCCACACGGTTGATGGTATAGTCGATATCCTCGCCCACCTCAGCCACACGGTCCTTGGCTCCCTGCAGCACCATACGACTGCCGAACACACCACAGAGGTCTGCACGCTGGATAGTGTTCAGCAGACGACCAGCATAGATAGAACAGAATCCGTAAGGTTCGAAGTTGCTCTTCACCTGATTATATTCGGTGGTATGATTGACGTCATCAAATGAATTCAACAGTTTCAGATATTCTTCTTCCGTCAGTTTCTGACCTGTGTAATAAAAATTACCATCAATACGGATACCCGTCTTGGTCTCACCTTCTACTTCATTATTTGCAGTACACGTATACTCCAGCTGGAAATAGGCGCGCTCACGGTTAGACAGTCCACGATACTCATCAATGCTAATGGTCTGTTGTAGTCCGTAGTAGTCGGTACCATAGTTAGTGATATTCAACTCACGGTAGCCATCCACCATCGAGAGGTTGCCACCACCATAGATACCACCTGTATGCTCAGTACCCACTGTGATGAAGTCACGATGGTAAAGGTCATAGAGTGTGGCAGTGGCATTACCATAGACGGTTGTAGCGTTCGCATAGCTCTGGTCACTGTTCGACGACACGTTACCACCACCGAAAACGGCATTATGAATATGGACACCACGTTCCACAGGGTCAGCGGGATTCACTTTGCCATTCAGATAGTCACCTGTATACAACTTGGCCCAATCTCCAGTCCAATTGCCATTCTCCTTTGTTTTCGCAAGTGTGTTCAGGTCATCCGTCTCAAAATATTCATATTGAGCCTTGGTCTTGCCGTTAATCGTAGCACCATTCGCATCTCTTACCTGGAGCCAAGGTGAAATGACCACCTTACAGTCCTCTTCCAAATCACCAGCCTCATTATAATAATAGATGTGGCCAGGCGAGTGCGTGCTAATCTTCTGCTTTGTTTTTGTGCTTGTAATATTAGGGCTATAGACATAGCCGATATCACCGCCACCGAATACGTTGCCGTAGCCATTTGCAAGACCTTCATCCGTACCTATTTCACCACCGTGGATATGCACCTCGGTCTGACCAAACACATAGCCGTCGGTATAGAGCGTACCTTCCTGACCGTATCCATAAATATTGTAGCCCTTGCCACCACCGAACACATTGCGCTGTACATGGCCATTATACATCTCAATGTTCGTCTTACCAGCTTTGTAGATGCCTTTTAGAGTACGGACAGAATTGCTTGTACCACTAGGATCAACGGCACCACGACCAATGGTCGCAATCTCACCACCACCGTGCACGCTGTTACGAACAACACCGTTCCAAATCTTAACATAGGTCTCATCGACACTGCTTCGGACATCATATCCGCCACCAAAAAGGTTACCACAATCGACCAGTCGAGTGTTAGGTACAAATACACCCTGTACCTTGTGCGTCTTGTCTTCTATCATAGGATAATAACCACCAGGCAGGTCGTATTTGGCAGAAACTGCGACAGAATCAGTAGAATAGCCGTAGCCTATGTAGCCGTTGTTCAGGGTGAGGTTTGCCTTGCCAAACACGGCACCACCCTCACCACCACTATAGGCATTACGCTGGATGGCTGGCAAGCCGTTGTAGACACCATAATCGTTAATAGTTGCTTGGCTATCCACTTGCCGTAGTGCTGCCAAGAAATTGTCTTCTTTCTGGTCATTACGTATACCAATGACAACATGGGTCTCACCAGGTCGGTCCTCGTCTTCTTTATAATCACCAGTCCAGCCGTCTTTTGTATAAACCATCGACGTGTAACCCACATCACCCTTCCAGCCGCCACCATAGACATTACGCAAGGTACCGCCTGCAATGTAAGCGGTGGTGCCAGCAGTAAAATTCTTTGCTCCAAAGGCATCGTAAACGGCACCAAGGGTACCAGCGGCATAGATGTCTTTATTCACTTCGCCACCAAGAAGAGCAATATAAGTAGTACCATAGACATCACCACTTCCTCCCATACCTGTACCTTCCTTACCAAGACCACCACCATAAGCATAGTTTCCGACATAGGCACCCTTATGGATAATGACGTTGGTGTTGTATTTGTAGGTCTGGGTTGCTCTATCGTCAATCTCAGCCGTTCTTGCCCGAGCATTGGTCAGGTTGGTCTTGGTGTTGTTAAGATAGCTGTTGCCATCGGCAGTAATGGCAAAGTTTGCAGGGTCCAACCCTCCACCGAGCGTCCAAGCAGCCTTCCAGACTTTGTCCCAATGATTATTATAATCATCATCCGAGATGGAACTTGGCTTAGTAATGCCTTCAGGCTTGGTCGATACATAAGTATTCATGTACTTCTGTACACTCTCGGCATTGAGCACACGTCCAGCCTCACCGCCACCATAAACCTCCCAGACAGATGCGCCGGTCTTCAAGTTTATCTCCGTGTATTCCGACCAGGTCTTTGGACCATAGCCTGCACCATACACCGTGGCCGTGGTCATGCCATACTTATAACTGTCTTGCCTGACGGGCACATCAATATTGATTCTACCAAAGATGGTGCGGCGCTCACTGTTGTTACCACCATAGATGGCACCCTTCATCAATTCGTTACCCTTCTCAACGGTTGTCTCTACGCCTGTCTCAACGTCCTTCACCTTCTCGGTTCTTAGCGGATTGTATACCAGGCTGGCATTGCCGCTGTGGTATTCCACATTCGCCTCATAGACATCGCAGGGCAGCAGAGTCTCTGTACCATAAGCACCTCCGAAGATACTACCGATAGTGATGGTGGAGCCAACAGGGACATTGACTACGGTACGACGAGTGACACCTTCCTTGTAGCTGGCACCATAGGCTGCACCGATTGTACCACGAGCAAGGTCGATAATGGCAGATGTCTTGTCCTTGTCAGCATCAGCACCCAGCGTCTCGTCCATGCCGACACCACCCCATGCTCCTGCGCCAAACACCTCAAGATTTTCGTACTTAGTACCAAAAGCAGTAGGAATATCGATGAGCACATAGCTGCGGTTCTGCATGATGTCACGGTCTTTCTCACCAGAATAGCCCTGACCGGCACCAAAGATTTCACTAACCTTGTTGTAACCGTTGACATTTTCCTCGTTGTCAGCGGTAGGACGGAAATTGACAATGGCATTATTCAGACGGGGTTTGGTAAATAGAGGGTTATTTTGAGCATCCTTTAAAGGCTCGCCATTCGCATCAGTATATTCCTTGAACTTCCGGTCCTTATAATCGTAAGTACCGTAGCAGCCTGCAAAGATACCGATGGCACGTCCCTGAAGATACTCCGTATAGGCAGAGGCCTTCAGTACGTCGGGATGAGCATTGCTGGTAGCACTGTATTTATGCACCATCGGCTTGACGTCATCACGCACCCGACCAACGAAATCCACCTCACGCATAATCTTACCACCCAGGTCGTTGCCGCCATAGGTATAGTCTCGAATCCACGGGAAACCGCTTTCGTAGTAATCATCCTTATCAATCAGATAGGTCTTGTTATCTGTATCTTTGGTCGTACCCAGTTTGCCCATCTTATCGCTGTATGCATCCTTAACCATACGACCGATGTAGGTCTCAGTATGTCCAAGGATATCGGCATTGCAACTACCGGCAAAGCTATTAAAGATACGCCCCTTACCCAGATTGATGACGGTGTTGCCGCAGATGGGGCCAAAGAAGCCACCACCATACATGAATTCGCACTCAGCCATTTCGTCACTGCTGTTTTCCTTCTTCGAGACACCATTAAATTCTCCCTTCAGGTTAACGTAGCAGCTGTAACTAGGATTATAGGTATAGTGATTACCTTCGAATTCATAGTCGTAGTTCTGAGTCGTATTGTTGAGAGGATCGTCCACTGTCACAGCAGTACCTGCTTCCTCCAAAGACTTACCGATGACGCCTCTCTCACTGCCACCGAATATCTGGAACACATAGCCCTTGTTCAGGTTGACAGTAGTGCTACCCCAGATTCTGGCATCCTTGCCATAACCGCCTCCAAATACGTTGAGTGCCTTACCAAGCACATCCATACCCTGCTGACCAAGAAGGACTCCCGTGTTGCGCTTAAGAATCTTAAACCGCTCCTGTTGCGTCTGGTCGGAGCCATAGAGACTCTCCTCTTCGCCCAACTCGTTGGTTTTCACTACATCGAACAGCTTTTCGCGCTCCATCAGGGTCTCGTTGATGTTGATGACCACATTGCCATTAACAATACCACTATTATAGCAGCCGCCATAGATGTTACCACCCGTCAGACGGCGGTTCAAATCGTCATCTGTACTTTCAATAGGTGACGTCAATTCGCTTGGTGGAATGGAGTTAACCCTAAGTCCTGTTTCGGCGTTAATGGTATTCCATACCAACTCGGTTCCGTGGTTGGACATCGTGTAATACGTCTTCCCTGACTCTTTTTCCGTGGTCGTGGCAATGAATTCTCCGTCGCCCAAAGCAGAGGTGTAGTACTTATTCCCAATAATCAAATTTTCGTTTGCTGCAATAGATGTGTAGGTAGCATTCCATCGCTTCGGCTCTATTTTCAGGCCACTTAGATCAATTATCAGTTTGTTTCCCGTCTCACTATTAGGTGCCTCAAGCACGCCTCCCTCATAGAGTGCATTCAGTTTTGTTGTCTTATTCGCATCAGACCATTGCTCAGGAATAAAGGCGTTGTTACAACCGCCTACGAACTTGTCAAAGATGACAACCTTCTTATTGAAGTTGAATTCTACTTCACCCAGGAACTTCATGCTACCGATATTGCCACCACCGAACACGGAACCAAAATAGGTAGAATATGGTTTATAGTCTTCGTCGTCATCACCGCCATTGGCCTTACTTATATCGAAGGCAACGCGCGGATGGACCCTCATGGCCACACCATCCATATAGGCAGCAAAAAGATCCTTATCCGTCAGGTCTATAGAGCTGAAAGGCTGTTCCGAACCAGTAACAGCACTTTTGAATGTCCTCAACACGCCTTCTAATTCCGTATCAAACTTCACATTCGTCTTGATCATGTTCTCGCCGTTATTGCCAAAGAACACATTATCGGCATAGACATACGAGCCTATCTTCAACTCTGCTGCTGCGGTCGTATTTCTGTCATTGCGCAAAGTAGCACTGTTACCGCCACAATAGACGGAACCTCCAATCACAGTAGGCTTTGCAGCCGTTCCAATCAGACGGATAGAAACAGCCTCAGCATTAGGACGGAAGACATTCATGGCCTCAACAGACTTCAACTTGTCTGATGTTGCAGTAAGATTAGCTTCATTCAGTACTTGATCGGGATCATAGTACAGGTCTCCATAGGTATCATCGTCCTTAAGTTTTGGGTTGTCCGTATAGGGATACGAGCCGTTACCACCGCCATAGACATCACCATTGATGCTACAGTGAATGCCGACAGCATTACCACCAAAGACATTACCTGTAACATCGTTACCACCATATACGTTATTGATGTCGCCAGCAGTAATCAGCACACGAGCAGAATAACCGGCAGGGAAAGGAGTTCCTTCGATAGTTTCCTTCGTAATGGCTTTTTGAGTCTCGTTAGGATCAACATCGGCCATACGGCATCCGCCATAGACATTGTCCACCTTCATGCCTTCAGATTTTACAGCAATGTAAATGCCGTTTGGATGAGTCATTGCACCCTGGTTACCACCACTATAAAGATTTCTAACCTTGCCGCGTTTCAGGTTCCAGGTAGGACGGATGGCCATCTCTGCCTTATTGTTACCGCCAAACATACGGCCAATCTGGTAGGCATCGCTCGATGGGCTCGAGAGGGTGGTGTTGACTCGCATCAACTTGAAGCGGGCGTCGTTAAGAAGTTCGTTGCCGTCTTCATCCTCTATACTGCTAACCACCTTGCTGGGGTTGTCCAGGCAGACAACAGTATTTTCAGTAATCGTGGCATTGTTACCACCAGCATAAGCATAGACGATAGAGCCGCCAAGGATTTCCAAGTAGGTCTTGGCGAGTTCGGGTTCTGACAGGATATTAGTACTGGAAGCCACCTCTGCATGAGTTACTTTATCCTTAACAATGGTACCCGTTCCTGTGGTTTTCGGCTCATAATCATAGTAACCATTACCACCACCAAAGAGTTGGCCAATATATATTTTCTTAGCGTTACTAACCTCTTGTACTTTACCTCCAACGGTCTCTGTCTTGGTAGAGATGCGCACAAAGGCGTTCCAATCGGTGCCAATGTTGTTCTCTGTCGCTTTAGTAAGGATGGGCTGATTATTATCATCAACAGGTAGCGTCGTTGACGTGCCAATTTCTCCTGCAATATCATTACCGCCATAAACGTAGTCGACCAGAATATAGTCAGAGGCATGTTCACCGTCGAGATGTACAAAGGTAGAGCCACCGACATTAGCCATACGGGCACCAGCGAAGACAGCATGCAGATTACCAGAATATACAGTAACCTTTGTGCTACCACCCGTATTACCAGCATTTCCACCTCCATAGATGCTACCACCAATGGATATCTGCGCCTGCACTGCCGTTGCGGTGAGGAGCATCATCAAACTTATTATGGTATCTTTAGCTCTCAATTCTTTATTCTTTATTATCAATTCACCGTTATCGTCGGATTATCCAAATCCGGATCAGACAGCACATATAAATAGGTGGGATTCACCGTTATACGAATGGTATGTCGTTTACCGGGTTTAAGATCGCTTTCCTGTACAATAGGTGTAAATATGTTTTCAGCATTACAATTTTCTCGAATCAGGTTAGTGCCGCTTTTGTCATAGACATCATAAACAGCAGTCAACTTAAGCTGCTGGTTGATGGCTGGCGCATAACAGGTGGCAAGATCCTGAAACTCTTTTGTCAATGATTGATCAGATTCGTTGGCTCCTGTCTGATACAATGTGACGGTATTACTGCCCGTATCATTATTAAGAGTACAGACCACAGAGGTGAGCGGCGAGGTGTTGGAGGTGTTGGCTGTCAACGTCACTACAGCATTTACTGTTTTAGAGCCCATGGTACTGAGAGTCACCGACTTTAACTTAATCGTACGCAGCTTGCTATAGCTTTCGGTAACACCTATTTGATACTGATAGGCACCAAACACGTGGTCGAGCAGCAGGTAAGCATACTCATTGCTCGGGTCAGTATTGAAATTATAGAGGAACTGGCCTTGCTTGATGTCTATATTGCTGATAAGGGACGTACCTGCAGCATCCTTCTTCACGCCTACGATGACGCAGGGATCCTGCATGGTGAGCGATTGAATGCGATTGATCAAGATTTTAGCGCCGTCCTTATATTCCTTGCCAGCGATGCGTGTGGTACTGATATCGGTAGATGTCTCACTGCCTACAGGAAGGAAACCATATAGATAATAGTTGGCAGAAGGATCCTCAATCGTGATATTCGTCTTCCACTGGTCTTGGTCGAGTGTAAAGATACGTGCAGCAACAGTTGTTCCCGTTTCCGGAGTGATGAAACCGATGATATTTGTACCTGCCACAGGGGTGTATACCTCAAAATTAGTTGGTAGTGCCCTGCGACTGGGCGCTTGAGCGATGGGGACCTCATCCAACTGATGAGCATAGAACCTCAGGTTCAGCTGTCGGTCTGAAGACGACTGAGGACTCTCATCGCTAGAACAGGCCGTCAGCCCCACCACTGCCGTCAGACAGAAGAGGAAACCTATTCGATATATGTTCTTAACGCTCATCATGTTTTCTTCATTATTACCAATTATATATTGGATGATCGATAGTCTGACCAGTATCCCACTTTCTGATACCTGCCTGTACCTCCGTAAACAGACGAATCTTGTCACTGTTCAAACTGGGCAGCGAGTTATAGGCCTTGGAGAGTCCGGAGATGGTAACCTGAGCTGTGGTCATATAGTCTTTCGTAAAGATACGCTTACTATAATCCTCACTAGCAACAGCCAACACGATAGAGGCAACCATATAGAATTTGGTGCCATTGTAGATAATACCGTCTTCACATTGGAAATCCTTACCACTATTATTCAGAAATTCCAACACCATCTTTACCGATTTGTCGTTTTTAGTCTGAAAGACAAGAGTATAGACAGGCGTTGAGAAGTCTTCACTCTGGAAATCACCTAAGCAGATGCCTTCATTGGCAATACTCTTATCGTAGATGACATATTCCGGATCGTTGGCAGGGTTATAGCCTTCAGCCGTCTCGTCAGGATAGCGTGGCGACAGGGTGTAGTCCTGCTTCGTCTGACCACCGACAAGGATGGCTGTCAAGGGGAACGTTCCTTGCGTGTTGGCAGTGCTAGCCGTTAATGGCACGACATCTGTCTGTGGGTCAGCATTATAGCCTAACAAGCCTGTTCCGCCTGAATATTCTTGTGGAACAGCCTTGATTTGCGTCTTCAGACAGCTTACGCCATATTGCAAAGGCTCTGTTAGTGCTACCGAACGGGTATCAGCAGATACGACAGTGCCTGTGCCATAATCATCAAGGATGTCTTCCCAAGTCTTATTGTTTGCATAAGAACTCGCTTTGCTCTCTGTCGAGGTTTTGATGGCGCTTTCTACATAGTAGCACAATTCAGCAGGATAGGCGTACTCGTTGTATCGGTCTGTATTTTGATATACAAATTTTGAATTTTCAGGATTCTCAGAGTAATTGATCCATTGGATGGTGGCAACGCCATCAGGCAAGTCAACAGGGAATTGGTAATCTTCCTTAAAACTAATGGTCTTATTCGGAGATACACCAGTTACATTTACATAAGTATTATTCTCGATAGCAGCAACAATATTATCTACCCCTGTAAGAACTTGGATCTTACCATATAGCATATTCACCCATTTCTCGAGATTCCTGCTGGAGCCGGCAATAGGCAGATAGACGCCATTATTTTTATTTTTAAAAGATTCTAAACGAGGTGCCAATACTTCATCTGTCCATTCTGTTACTTTAGCAATATTGGTGAGATAGGTCGCAATACCTGCTGCTCTGCCATTATCTGAATCAGAATTTTTAGCGGCGATATCACCTTGATTAATCTGATCCGGACTAAAGGAGATATTTGCAGGAGTATTCTCTGCGAGCGCAGGAAGCATCGACACGATACTGCCATTCAGGAACTTTTCATCTGTCACACCCGTTTGAGCCGTCACAGGGTCCTTGGGCTTGGCATAACACAAAAATGATTTAGTACCTATAATGATATCCAACGCATTGTTCAAGAAATGACGGTTGTTATCTGCCGTATATGGCGACGTACTCAACGGCAGGTTAAAAGGAACTCCAGCATTGCCATTTCCATCAAAAGGCATCATCCAGACATTCTCAATAGGCCGAAAGCCTTCGCGTTGCGTCGCCGCAATAGACATACGGGTAGTGGCGAGTTGAGAAGGGGATACGCACAAAGCCAGTTCGACGGCGACTTTGCCATCCGCCGGAGTGGGCTCTGGGATGGGCTCCGAAAGGGCAGCGTCGTCGGACGTGCAGCCCACGAGGGCCATGAGGGCCAGGAGGGCTGCCGCGCGCGTTCCTATTATATAATAAAAATATTTCCTTCTCAGTATGCTCATCTTCAAATTGTTACAATTCCCATTCGTGATGTCCGCCGTCGTTCCAATTGAGGGTGACGCTGACACCTACCGTCTGGTCGTCGGTGGTGACAGAACCGTCAGGATGTGCCTTGACCTTGATAATCATGAGCTGGCCGGCTCGCAGGGGGCGTCGGATGTAGAGGACATTC
>JAEEGG010016109.1_pt1 | contig 15570 bp, 15 predicted proteins | sample 9134161 | NCBI WGS metagenome assembly JAEEGG01 (sample SAMN16246543, study PRJNA631951) | gut metagenome | biome: gut microbiome; feature: rumen; material: CR-attached | host: Bos | place: Iran: Karaj | collected 2018-10
TGGTGATGGTTGCATCTGTTGGTATACCGCCGTGACCGGAGGGAGGCGTACTCCCTTTACAGACAACGGAAGTCAGAACGTCGCAATACCGGAAAGCACCATCTCCGATGGAGGTGACGGAGCTCCCAATAGTGACGGAGGTCAGGCCGCTGCAGATGGAAAAAGCATTTGCTCTGATGGTGGTAACGGAGTTGCCAATGGTGACGGAGGTCAGACCAGTGCAATATGAGAAGGCCCATTCTCCGATGGAGGTGACGGAGTTGGGGATAGTGACGGAGGTAATACTAAGTACATATTGGTAAAACCCATATGCGTTTGCGAACCAATAAAATGTGGGAAGGTCTATTAGTGAATGTTTGCTAAAATACTGTGGATAGAATAAATAAAGCCCGAAACGGACATACCGAGTCAGGCTTTTCTTACTCTAAAGAAGTCACCCTCTATTTAGATTCATCATTCTTGGTTTTCTTCTGTGGTTTCCTCTCCACGACAGTGTCCTTCCCCCAACCGAGAAGCTCAATATAATAGTTCTTTTTTCTGTATGGCACGATTATTTCCTTCAACTTATCGAACCATGCAAAATCAATATCTTCAAGGAATAGTCCGTCTCTTCGTCCATATATTTCAAGAGTGGTAAGTTCATCGCAGCCGACAATGGCTCCAAAAATCAAATCGACCGACGCGGGCAGTCTGATACTTGTTACATTTGTGCAATTGTAAAACGCTTCACAATCAATCAACTCAACTGATGATGGAATATCAATACTCTTCAAAGATGAACATCCAGAGAAGGCAGACAATTATAGAAAATGTTCCTCATCGCAGCATAGGCGGTAGACATGGTTGTAAATCCAGTCAGAGAGATTGGTTACACTGCTTTTGTTGCTGCCTATGTTGAGTGTATTGAGGTGTATTTCGCTACCTGAGTTGTAGCAGAGGTGTTCTCAGTTGAGGCAGAATGATAATATCAAAACGAATTACAAATCCTGATAATAATAAGTGTAGGATTGAAAATCCGACACAACGAACCACAACTGGAACATCCGCAGCGACGGGGTTAAAACATACTGAACATTGAACTATTCTAATCCTTTTCTAAAACCTTTGCAATATTCTAATACAGTGTATTCTCCAACAGCAGATACACACTCTTGAAAATACTTACAATTATTACGACATGAAATGTTACGGTGATTAAGTTCAACAGAAGATTCTTTGATGTTGTCCTTGAACCAAACATTAATAGATGCAATTTCATCATTATAATCAGAAATAACTATGTCAGATATACATGTATCAAAAATCTTTATACATGATACTTTGTCTTTAAAATAATAGAAAGTTTTGGCCGTGTATAATGCTGCATCTTCATTAGTTATTGATTTGCATCGGTTCCTAATTGAAACCTTGGTGTCTGCCATTTTTGTAATATGCAACGCATTGTTATAATGAAATGATTCAAGGGATTTAAGACTTTTCTCAAACATATTTGCATCCGAAACCATTTCGTCGTTTAAAATGATTTTCATATCAACTTTACATTCAAATTTTCTTAAATGTTCAACTCCACTGTACATTTCATCATAGCTTCCTTTTACCCTCGTTATTTTATCATGTAATTCTTTATATCCGTGAAAAGGAATCACAAAGCGAAATTTATCATTCAAGAAACTAAAATCGTATTTTGTCAATAAGCGTCCATTCGTATAAATTAGGACTTCACATTTGATTCCATCCAAAAACTTTAGAATATCTATAATTTGAGTATGAAGAAAAGGTTCACCTCCATTGATAATTACTCGGTCATGTGAGCAGACCTTTTTTCTTGTCAAATAATCAATAAAATCTATATATGATATTTCTTTGTGTACATTTCCTGAATGTATTGTATTATGTGAGTAACAAAAAATACAATTTGAATTACAGGTGTAAGTAATATTAAAATAGTGTATGTCCATTATTTGAGATTCTATTTCAAGACATAATATAGATTAATTTTTTGAGTATTCTTGCAACAAAAGTTACTCTGTGGATTCAAATTTCCACTATCCATAGGGTTGTGGGGGGAGAGGCTAAACTAATCATAATAATAACTAAGTTTTTTTTCGCCTAAAGCAGAATTCGCAATAGAAACCAATAATATATTCTTCTCAAAAAAGTGATTATTATATAAAGTTCTCAAACTATCAGGTGAATACTTTTTTAAATATGAATAAAGGCCGTTTTTAGACCATGAGCAATAGAATTTATGAGATACAGTATTACAATCTATATCAATTGCAACAATTTTCAAATCCGAGCAAATAACAAATTGTATTAAAGGTTCATCAAATATTTTTAGGTGGTGAATTATGGCTATTTTTGAATTTATGGAAAGACTAACTTGTTCTGATTTTTTCCCTCTTTCATTTTGGGAAAAATAGTATAATGACATTCTTGTGAGTTCATTCCCCGAATATGCAGCACCCACGGTTATTAACGGAATCATTAGTGATTCCATTAGGCCATTCCAATTTACAATAGCATTGTTTTCATGTGGAAATATATGACGTACAACTTCAACAATATGATTCCTCGTGCTCTTATTAGGAGAAACGTGAAAATCAATTTTATATGAATTGTTGGACGATTGGTAATATTCAAATGGGAATAAAGATTTGTTTTCAATCAAATTATCCAAATATGGCAATTTGATTATTTTTGAATATGATACATACTTTTTTAAATTAATGATTTTTCCTCTATTGTCAAGAGTAACTCCGTGACATAGAACTATTTCATTTGATTCAAATACAGAGCTTGTCATTAAATACTGGTGAAAAAGTTGTTCTTTAATTATTTGCTGACAAATCATTCGGATCATATTCATCGTCAATAGTTTAAAGCGATACCATGGAAATTAAAACTATCCATCATTCATTATGGCAGCGGATTTGAAGTCCAATAACATATCTACTTCTTTTCGGAGTATTATTAAATCTTTTTCTATATGTGAAATCGATTCTGAATAAATTTGATTTAATTTAGACTGATATTCTGCAACAACACAAAACTGAATCTTTTGAAGTTTGCACATGCCCTTATCTCTAAGTTTTACAGAACCTCTTTTTATGTAATTCGCAATATAACATGTATGGCAGATATTTGCGAAAGAGCACTCTCTACATTCTTTGGACAACAGTAAAACAGGATTAGAAAAATTCTCCTTTTCAATTTGAGACAGTATGTGATTGTCTACGACATTCTCGAAGAACCAATGGCATGGGTATGACTTTTCACAAACAATATCAAATGCCAACTTGGAACCTATTGTACATGGATAGTAAAACTCGGAATCGTCTTTTACACGCTCAAAATGAATATCAAATAACTTACAGACTTTATATTGTGGATTTAACAGATAAAATGATTTTAACTGTACCAGTTGATTATAGAACTCTTTAAAGTTTTCAAACTTATCCCAATCTGCCAACTCCTGGAAATTTGGACGTATTTCTTTGAACCCAGACAAATGAAGAAAAGTAACACTTTTACACAATAAATGCAGAGTTTTATGTGTTATTGTAAGATTTACCACAACGCCTTGCAATTCGGTAGAAAAAAAAGGAATATCTATCAGATTATATGAATTGGGTCTGTTTATATCTTGTGCTTCTTTACATCCATCAATGCTGAGCTTTATTTTAAAACGATCTTTATTGCGTTTAAGCCAAGTCTGAATATCTCCATGAATTAAGGTTCCATTTGTAGTAGTCCTAAATATCACATTAGGGTACACACTCCATATATCTTCACAAAATTTCTTTATTTTGCTAAAAACTAAAAAGGGTTCACCTCCATGTAATTTAACTGTATGTTGTTTTACAGGTTCTGATTTAAGAAGATTCTTGAGATTCTTACTACATTTATCAATATCAAAGACTTCGTCACTCCTATTTCTTTCAAAGCAATATATGCAATGTAAATTACAGTGTCGATTTGTAGAAATGCAAATATCCATCTTAAACTATTGGGAATTCTGTGTTTTGTATAATATCGTTTGTATTTATATTATCCGAAGATATAAAACAGCCTCCATTACATTTTACGTCATAATAAGGACAATACAAACAAATTTTATTCATAGCAGAAATCTGATTCTTGTATAATTGTTTTTTTACAAAATTTTGCAAAATTTGAAAAGGAGTAAAGCCGTCATTGTCTATTAATGGGATAAAATCTTTAGCATGCTGATAACACATTTTGAAATTTAGGTCAACATCAATAAGCCCACAGCAGTTCTCATTACACCAACTACCTTCCTTTCTAACTGGAACTTTACTTCCATATACAAAGCACAAAGGCATGCCATGATCTATTATGGTTTCTAATCCTATTGAATCACAATAGTCCAATAAATGCTCATACCGTTCAATTAATATTTTACGATTCTTAAAAATATTCTCTCCGCAATTCAATGATAATGCAATTGTAAAACGAGAACCTCCCATTTCCTTAGCACGATTAATGGCCTGCTCATATTTTTTCACATCATATAGAGAAGAAGTGATTACAATTTGGAGCGTTCTATTGCCAGATTCAGATAGTAAGCAATTTTTTTCGGCAATTATATTAAAAGTATTTCCGTTATAGTTGATACCATCAGATTCCCGGGGCTTAAAATCACAGATTTGTTCACAAATGCCATTTGTAAAAACGGTAACTACAGAGAATTTATCCTGTGCGCTTCTCGCCAATATTTTAAAATCAGGATGGATGGAAGGTTCTCCTCCCATCAATCTAATTCTAGGAACATTAGCCTCAGAAAAGAAACAGGCCAACTTGCGGAAATCTTCTAATGACATATATTTGCCCTTGCTGTTAGGCTTAAAACAGTAGTGACAATTGGCATTACATGTGTTTGTAATTAATACTCTAATACTATCCATGTTTAATACTCTTGCATACAATTGGACAACGTATATCGCCCATGTTTATTTTGCCGAAAACTTTTAGTGAATAACCTGGACAACCGCCATTACAAATTGCTATATATTTACATGTTTTGCAAACAGAATCATTTGATGGAATTATACTTCCCGCTTGATGCCATTTTTCAACCAATTCAGAAATTGGTGTGGTAAATATATTACCCAAGGTAAAATCCATACAAGAGCAAAGTGAAACTGCACCATTTGAGTCTATATAAATTTTTGATTTTCCACAGCCACAATTCAATATAGATGGTTTTATGTCTTGAGCTAAAGCGTAATCCATTAAATCAAAATTAAAGAATTGTTTTATTCTGACTGGATAAGCGCAATGCAGAAGGACATCATTCGCAAATTTGTTCCAGTCAGTGGAATTGATGAAATTTCCTGATAAAGGATTTTCAACTTGTTCTGGACAAACTTTCCAAAAGGAAAATTTATAATTATTCAAGATCTCAGCGAGGCGAAACGATGACTCTATCGTTTTTTTTGTAACAGTAGTTGATATGATAATATTATTATAGACACCCTCTAAGTACAAAATGTTATTTGTAAGCCTGCCAAACGAGCCTTTCCCCCTAATGCCATCATGTTCATTTTCAGGACCATCTAAAGAAAGTTGAAGCGACAAGTTTATCGAGAGATATTTCTTTAATAATTCAGCCGTATCAGTCGAGAAAGACCCATTGGAGGTCAAAATAACCTTGTCCCATTTTTTTAATGAATAATCAATTATACTAAATATTTCATGGTGCAACAATGGTTCCCCCCCTGTTAAGATTAAAGTTGATTGAGGAAAGGCTTCAGAAATAATATCCAAAGCCTTTATAACATCACTTAAATTCATTGTACTTGTAACTGCTTCAAGATTTTTTCTTATACAGAAACTACATGAGAAATTACATTTACGTGTTAGAATTAAATATACATCAACATTTTGCATAAAAAATACTATGCTGTTTTACTTTATTCTGATTCCTGGAGTATCAACTTCTCGCCAACAGACAGGCTCATTGATTGATATCTGATTCATAACCTCACTATTCTTCAAAATCCAATAGTTAAGTTTTTTAGAACGGAGATTGTTCTCTGAAGCAAGTTGTACCTCAGAATTAGTTAAATTGTTTATATCTTTCATAGAACTAAATTATTAATGGTGGGTTCTTTTATTTCACTTTTTGGTCATCCAAACAGACAGAACCCATTAATCTGCCAGACAACCGTTGTTTAACAATCGGTTTACGGGTGCAAAGATACGACTAATTTTTCATTTGACAACAAGTTATTTATCGTTTTTTTTGGGGGGGAGGGGTTGAGAGTGTAATTATTTAATATTCTGCCTATTGTATAGCAATTAAACAAGGTTGGTATTTCTTAATCTGCACTAGTCTGCACATGTTGTAGACAAGGTTTGTCAGTGCAATGTTGGCTTTGGCCCTCATCATTCCCACCCCTCGGAAAATCAGGCCGTCCATCGTCTGATCCATGAATCCGAAGACGTGTTCCACTCGGCTGCGTACATTCGACTTCTGTCGGTTGCGCTCTTTCTGTTCTTCCGTCAAGGGATGTCCTCTCCGTCCTTTCTCGCAGATTATCGGAGTCACGTGCTTCGCCCTCACGACATCCTCCATCCCGGCATAACCGGCGTCAAGCCATACCGGCTCCCCATGGGCTTCCTTGGACGGTTCCGTCAGCACATGCTCCGTCTCCTTGGAGTCGTGGCGACTTGCAGCACACACTGTGTAGTTGCGGATGAGCTTGGTCTTATTGCAAATCTCCACGTTGTCCTTGTATCCGTAGAACCGCTCACCGCGTTTCTTCACCCAACGGGCGTCTATGTCCTTGTGGCATTTTTTGCGGGGATTGTCATTCCATAATTCGTCGCCTTTGCCTTCCTTGATTTTCTTGTTTTCCTCGCGTGTGTTGCGTTGCCGAGGGGCAATGACAAAGCTGGCGTCGACTATCTTCCCTTCGTTCACAATCAGTCCAATGCTGTCAAGGTACTCGTTGAATCTCTTGAAAAATGAATCATACGTACCGTTCTGTGCCAGCGCATCCTTGTACTTCCACACTGTCTTCCCGTCGGGTACATCGTCCACACTCTGGATGTCAAGAAAGTCGCGGAAACTTGTCCTGTCCTTGATGTGGTACTCTATCTGCGCGTCGCTCATGCCGTAAAGTCCCTGTAGGAACAGCACCTTGAACATGAACACCGGGTCGAACGGCTTGCGACCTGCATTACTCTTCCTTCTCGTGTTATCAAATACAGGATCAAGAATGTCGCGGAACTGCTCGAAGTCTATGATTTCCTTTAACTTGGGTAGTGGATTGCCGTTTTCGAGTAATTCCTGAAGGGTGTTCTCCTTGTCAAACAACCCAACGCCTTGATTCTTACGGCATTTCATATATGCTGCATTATTCTGTTAATACTGCAAAAATACGAAAATACATTGATATAACAAAATGAAATTTAGTCATTTAATTTATAGAACTCCACATATAATTATCCATTAATTATGGTCGCTAAGTGATGCGTGTTTTTACCATTATCTGTGGCTTTGTAAAAGGTGGCAAGAAATCTTGGGGCTCCGCGCCGTCGTTTTCTCGCCTCGGGATACAAACAGGTTTGTCTGTTCTCGGCTTATCGAAAACGTTGGGGCTCCGCGCCCGTCGTTTTCTCGCCTCGACATACAAACAGGTTTGTCTGTTCTCGGCTTATCGAAAACGTTAAATTTTAACAATTAGTGATTTTTGCTTAATATATTAATTATCAATATAATGAGTACCCTGTCAGTAACTTGCTAGTAACTTGACAGTAACATGAAAGTAACTTGGTAGTAACTTTTTTGATGCGTTTTTCGGCCCCAAATGTTAATTTCTCTATGCCGGAGGGGTATACGGTTTAACATTAAGTCCACCTCATGACAGCAACTTCACTTGTTTGTTGTTGATAACCTATGCGAATAAAGTTGGCGGATGATGTTTTTTTGCGTACATTTGCATTTTCTCCATTCTGGAGGAAAGCAATGTACTTTATAGATAACTAACAAAATAGACAATAATGAAGAAACTTGCAGTGGTTGCTTTTGGAGGAAACGCCCTGTTGCGCAGCGGCCAGAAGGGCACATACCAGGAGCAGCTGGCCAACGTGGAACAGACCTGCGAAAATCTTTGCAACCTCATCAAACGCGGCTATAACATAGTCATCGGTCACGGTAACGGTCCCCAGGTGGGCAACGTCATGTTGCAGCACGAGGCCGGCAAAAAAGAGTTCGGCATCGAAAGCATGCCTATGGACTTCTGTGTGGCAGAGACGCAAGGTTCGATTGCATACATGATCGAGGTGGGGCTGCGCAATGTGTTTGCCCGCAACGACATATTCAAAGACGTGGTCACCATCGTGACCCAGGTGGCCGTCAACAAGCTCGACCCCATGTTCAGCAATCCCACCAAGCCCGTAGGTCCCTACTACACCAAGGAGCAGGCCGAACAGCTGCATGCCGAAACAGGCGCTGTCTACAAGGAAGACCCCAAGGGCAACGGATGGCGCAAAGTGGTGGCATCGCCCAAACCCAAACGCATCAACAACATCAAAATCATCAAACAGCTGGCACAGGCGGGCAACGTGGTGGTGACTGTGGGCGGCGGCGGCATCCCCGTGGTGGAGGAATGCGACTATGTACAGGGAGTGGAAGCCGTCATCGACAAAGACCTCGCTTCGGCTCTCTGCGCCATACAGATACAGGCCGACGAGTTCTATATCCTCACCGATGTGCCCAAGGTGTATATCAACTTCCGCAAGGAGAACGAGAAAGCTCTCGACACCATTACCGTCGACGAAGCCAAACGGTACCTGGCCGAAGGGCAGTTTGCCGAAGGGTCGATGGCTCCCAAGGTGCGCGCCGGCATCATGTTCATCGAGAATGGCGGCAAAAGCTGCGTCATCACAGAGGCAGGCCAGCTGGACAACCCTTACTGCGGCACACGCATCGTCCGCTAAACAGACATCACAATGAATCACAGAGAGTCATCAATGGATAAGATTGCCTCCTCGCCCAATTTCAAGCCCTTTATGAGAGTGGTCGCAATTGTCGGCGTGGCGGGCGCCGTGGTTGGATTTATGATGAAACGAATGGGGATGGAGGGAGGCGAAACGCTGCTCACCATGGGGATAGGCACACTTGTGGTGGTGGCGTTCCTGCTGGGACGATTGTTTCCCTGTCCCGACGAAAACGGACGTTCCCTGTGGAAGTTCGCGATGACGCTGACGGGCTACTCGCTGGCGGCAACCATCGTAGGTCTGGGATTTCTGCTTTTGCAATGGCCAGGAGGAATGATGATGCTGACGGTGGGTGTCGCCACACTGGCACTCTGCGCCCTCGTATGGCTGTATGTGAGGAATTTCCGGAACAAAAACAAAGATCAACAACACCAGATTCCGCCTTCTAATTTATCGTAATTTCTAATTCAAAAATCAATAAACAATGGCTTACAATTTAAGAAACCGCAGTTTTCTGAAACTGCTCGACTTCACACCGAAGGAAATCCAGTACATGCTCGACCTGGCCCGCGACTTGAAACGCGCCAAATATGCAGGCACCGAGCAGCCCAAACTGAAAGGCAAGAATATTGCCCTGATATTTGAGAAGACCTCCACGCGCACCCGCTGCGCTTTCGAGGTGGCTGCCTACGACCAGGGTGCCCACGTGACCTATCTGGGTCCCACCGGCTCGCAAATCGGAATCAAAGAGTCGATGGCCGACACCGCCCGTGTTCTCGGACGCATGTTCGACGGCATCGAGTACCGCGGTTTCAAACAGGAGACAGTAGAAGAGCTGGCCAAATATGCCGGTGTGCCCGTATGGAACGGCCTCACCAACGAATTCCATCCCACCCAGATTCTGGCTGACTTCCTCACCATGAGCGAACATGTGGACAAACCGCTGAACCAGGTGACCTATGCCTACCTCGGCGATGCCCGTTTCAACATGGGCAACTCGCTGATGGTTGGCGGTGCCAAGATGGGTATGGATGTCCGCATCGTGGCTCCCAAAGCCCTGCAGCCCGACAAGAAACTCATAAAGACCTGCCAGGAGATAGCCAAACAGACAGGCGCCAAGGTCACCGTGACCGACGACGTGAAGAAGGGCGTGAAAGGTTGCGACTTCCTTTACACCGATGTGTGGGTATCGATGGGCGAACCTGCCGAGGTGTGGAAACAGCGCATCTCCCTGCTGAAACCCTATCAGGTGAACGCCGCCACGATGAAGGCAACGGGCAACCCGAACTGCAAATTCATGCACTGCCTCCCCGCCTACCACAATCTGGAGACACAAGTGGGACGTGACGTCAACAAACAGTTCGGTCTCGACGGCATTGAAGTGACCGAGGACGTGTTTGAGAGCGAGAACAGCATCGTCTTCGACGAGGCCGAAAACCGTATGCACACCATCAAGGCCGTGATGGTGGCCACGCTGGGTGACTAACCATCCTCTGCATGCCATACGGCAACAGACCGAATACAACGCAAGCACTTGCGGGGAGTGGGCATAGTCCCCACTCCCTTTTTATAACTACTCTATCCACACAATCATTTCCGGCTCCGCAGAGCCACCGTGATGGACGACAACCGCCCGAAAACGGCACAACAAAACAATAAAACTCATGAACACTAAGAAAACCATTGGTTGGATTGTCTCTATTGTTCTCACCCTCATCGCATGGTGCATCCCCACAGAGGCATACGGCATCCCAGGACTCACCGTCATCGAGAAACGAGTTATCGCCCTATTCGTATTCGCAGCGGCGATGTGGATTTGCGAAGCCATCCCCATCTGGGCCACATCGGTGGTCATCATGGTGCTGATGCTGGTCACCACTTCCGACAGCATGTTGTCGTTCTTCGCCACCGATAACCTAGGCACTCCCATCGACTACAAATCCATCATGGCTGCCTTTGCCGACCCCACGGTGATGCTGTTCATGGGCGGATTTGTCTTGGCTATCGGCGCAACCAAATACAAACTCGACGCCAATCTGGCACGTGTGGTACTGAAGATGTTCGGCTCGCGCCCCCGGAACGTAATGATGGGCTTCATGGTCATCACCGCCATACTGTCCATGTTTATGAGCAACACGGCGACAGCGGCAATGATGATAGCCATTCTCACACCCGTTCTGGCATCGCTGCCCGATAGCGACAACCGAGGACGCGTGGGTCTGGCGCTGGCCATACCGGTAGCCGCCAACGTGGGCGGTATCGGATCTCCCATCGGCACGCCTCCCAACGTCGTTGCCATGCGCTATCTGAACGAGACACTCGGCATCGACATCAGCTTCGGACGGTGGATGATGGTAATGGTGCCCATTGTCATCGTCGTGCTGTTCATCACATGGATATTCCTCTGCCGCCTGTTCCCGTCCAACCAGGAAAAGATTGAGATACACATTGGGGGCGAATGGGAGAAGGGTGCCAAGGCGTGGACAGTATATGTCACTTTTGTGGTAACCATATTCCTGTGGCTGTTCGGCAAAAAGCTTTTCGGCATCAACGTCAATGTTGTGGCTCTGATACCTTTTGCGGTATTCTGCATCTCGGGCGTGTTTGAGAAGAAAGACCTTGCCAGGATTGACTGGGACGTGCTGTGGCTCGTCACCGGTGGTTTTGCCCTGGGTGTAGGTATCGACAAAACAGGATTGGCGGCGCTGCTGGTCAACACCATTCCGTTCGACACTTGGTCGGCGTTGCTGGTCATCCTCGGCAGCGGATTGCTCTGCATATTGATGTCCACCTTTATGAGCCACAGCGCTACAGCCGCGTTGCTGATACCCATACTCACCGCTGTAGCCACCGGCATGGGGCCGCAACTGGCACCCTTCGGCGGAGCTGCCACCCTAATTATCGGACTCGCCATCTCGGCATCGTTCGCGATGGCGCTGCCCATTTCCACTCCTCCCAACGCCATTGCCTATTCCAAGGGTTTTATACAACAGAAGCAGATGGCTCTGGTGGGAATATTTGTCGGCATCATCGGCCTCGTCATCGGCTATGCGGCGCTCATCCTCGCCGGCAAAACTGGATTATTGATAGGACAATAACTTTGATATTATGAAATACGTATTGTTAACGCTGACTGTCCTGCTGACCGCACTGACTGTCACCGCCCATGCGGCCGACAACGATACCGCCAAAGCCGCCCGGAAAGTCAACGTGAAGCCCTATGGCTTTGTGCGCAACTACCTGACCTTCGACAGCCGCAAGACCTATACCGTTGTCGGCGGCGAATACAATATGCAGCCCTACGACGAGGAATGGAATATCACCCAAGCCCAGGCCGACGCCACGGGGCTGGAACGTGCCGACCTGAATGCTGTGCCGACAACACAGCTGCAGGCGCTGACCACCCGCTTCGGTCTCAACATCAGCGGCCCCGGTCTGCTGGGGGGCTCCAGCTCGACAGGAAAGATTGAGGGCGATTTTGGCGGATTCGGAACCAACAACACCGTTCTGCGTCTGCGTCTGGCCTACGTCCGTCTGAACTGGCGGCACACCACCCTCCTCCTGGGACAGGACTGGCATCCCATGAGCGGCAGCGTGATGCCCAACGTGCTCGGCATGGCTGCAGGCGCCCCTTTCCGTCCTCACAGCCGCACGCCACAGATACGCTACGAATACCACAGTGACAAGGGTATGGAATTAAGTGCAGCACTGCTGTGGCAACTACAATATATGTACAACGGCCCGTCCTACTCCAACGGGCAGTGGACCTCGGTGGCTTCCACATCGTTTGCCAACAACGCGCTGGTGCCTGAGGGTTTTCTCGGCATCGGCTACCGCTCGGAGCATGTCTTTATGCAGGCCGGCGTGGATGTGCAGACGCTCCGACCCCGCACCTATGGGGTACGCACTGTTGACAGCGTCGCCTATCGGGTGCCTGTCCGTGAGATTTTCACCACCGCCTCCCCCACCCTCTATTGTCAATACACGGGAGACGCCTTCGGGCTCAAGTTCCGCACACTCTACGCCCAAAACACATCTCATCTCAACCAGCTGTGCGGCTATGCCGTCACCGAAGCCCGCGCCGACGGCTCCTGGCGATATGCTCCCATGCGAGCCAGCATCAGCTATCTGGATCTCAGCTACGGGAAAACCTGGCGCGGAGATTTGTTCCTCGGATACATGAAAAACTTGGGCACCGGCACCGAGCTGCAGAACTTCGGCACCGCTGCAGTGCCCCAATACTACATCTTCAGCAAAGGCGGCTTCACCAACATCAACTCCGTCTATCGCATTGCATCGGGCGTCAGCTACAATCTCAAAGCATTCAACATCGGTCTTGAATACGAATACACGGTGGCCACCTATGGCACCGTGGGCTCCGACGGGAGCGTACTGAAGGACGAGCGGCTGCACCCTGCTGCCAACCACCGCGTATGCTGTTTGGTGAAATACAACTTCTGACCCTCCACGCGACAACGGATAAGTCCTGACGAATCCGCCGCAACCTCATGCAAAAACAAGGAGGCCGCCAATAATTGGCGGCCTCCTGTGTGTTTGTATCGAGGGAGTCAAACTACTTGGAAGGTTCTCCAATGCTCTTGACTACATCGTCGAGAATGTCTTTGCCAGCTTCCTTCAGCTCGTCAGCAGCAGTCGAAGTTTCCTGCTTGGGGGCAGCGGTAGCCGCAGGAGCGGGTTCTTCTTTGCCACAGTTGCAACCCAGTTCTTCGGCTTTGGCATGCATCACCTCGCCAAATTTCTTGAAGAGACCTTCTTCTAGCTCGGCCATCTCCTCTTCGGTCAACGCGTCGGTGGCCTCGTCATATCCCTCCGGAGTGTTTTCGAGAACGGCCATGAGCTCATCGCAAGTCTGTGCCTGCTCCATCTGGGCGATAGCGTTTTCAACGATTTTGACGGTTTTCTTGTAGGGGCTGTTGCAAGCCGCAAATACGAAAATGACACTGAGAAGTGCCGACATTAAGAATACTTTTTTCATTGTGTTGGTGTTTGAAATTTATTTTGCAAAGGTACGACATTTTTTTTGAATGGCACACAAAAGAATCCCGACGCACTGGAGAGGCAGATTGTCCCATCAGTATAGGCATGTTTGTCTCATCCGCATGAGACGGGTTGTCTCACCCGCGTGAGACAAGGTGTCTCACATGCAAGAAACAAAACTGAGGCACCCAAAGCACTACTCTTCAACAAGATAACAACAACACACAGCAAGCACATAAAAGAGGAAAACCGCCGGACAATGCCAGCGGTTTTCCTCTTGTTGCCGTTCTTCCACCCGAAAGGTTAGATTTCCTTGACAGGGATGTCGAAATAGGTGTCGGGGAAGGGCTCGTTCTTGAGGGTGAAGTGCCACCACTCGCAGTCGTAGGGTTTGAACCCGTGGCGCATCATGGCACGGCGCAACAGCATACGGTTCTCAAACTGCTTGGCCGTCAGGGTGTCGTTGGGACGGTAGGTGCCCGTCACGGGGTCTCCGCCGCAGTCGGGATGGCTTTCGTGACCGAACCAGTCGAAGGTGCCGCCCATGTCCACCTCTTTCTCGCTACGCATGTCGAAGAGGGTCAAGTCGACCGTGGCGCCACGCGAATGTCCGCTCTTGGTGGCGATATAGTCCAGTTCAAACAGGCGGCTCTTGTCCACATTGGGATAAAAGTAGCGCTTCATCGTCGTGTCAGCCAAGTCCTGTCCCCAACGCACGAAATGGTCGACAGCCGTCTGCGGACGGTAGGCGTCGTAGATTTTCAGCCGGTAGCCCTGCGACTTCAGGTCATCGCTGACGGCGCGCAGACTGTCGGCCGCCTCGCGAAGCAGCAGCGCCGTGGGCTGCAGGTAGCCGTCGATGCGAGAACCCACAAAATTGTAGGTGCTGAAATAGCGGATTTCAAGGATGACGTCGGGCACCACATCGGTGACGTTGACGAAATACTTGGCATCGCCAAGTTCATTGCTGCCGTTATCCTTGTTGTTGTCTTTGTTGCAGCCCGTCAAGAGCAGACAGGCCACCAGCAACGCGTAGCATATTTTTTTCATTGTAGTAGTTTTTGTTTCAATTGAAAAGCATCCTAACACCGTCATATCATTTTCAGAAAGCCAACCTCCTTCTCAGTCAACTCACGGTAGCGACCGCGCGGCAAGTCCTTTTTGGTCAGCCCAGCAAAGACTGTTCTGTCAAGTTTGTGGACCGTATAGCCGAGCGACTCAAAGATGCGGCGCACAATGCGGTTCTTTCCACTGTGGAGCTGCACACCGACAATACGCTTGTCGATGCCAGCATAGTCGGACGACTGGGCATATTGCACATCGTCGACATGGATTGGGCCGTCTTCCAGCTCAATGCCATCGAGCATCTTCTGCATATCCTCACGCGTCACCGGATGGTCCACCTCCACCTGGTACACCTTATACACTCCCGAAGAAGGATGGGTGAGTTTCTTGGACAGCTCGCCATCGTTGGTGAAGAGCAGCAAGCCGGTGGTATTGCGGTCCAGACGCCCCACGGGATAGATACGTTCCCTGCAAGCACCCTCGACCAGCTCCATCACCGTCTGACGCCCCTGCTGATCCTCAAGGGTCGTGATATAA
>JAEEGG010016110.1_pt1 | contig 15569 bp, 9 predicted proteins | sample 9134161 | NCBI WGS metagenome assembly JAEEGG01 (sample SAMN16246543, study PRJNA631951) | gut metagenome | biome: gut microbiome; feature: rumen; material: CR-attached | host: Bos | place: Iran: Karaj | collected 2018-10
GGAGCACCTACGCTTTCAGGATCGTCATAAACAGATCTGTACTGTGCATCCAGAGGCTGAATCTGCTCAGGACTGTAATTTATGAAATACCAGTCAAAACCTGTGGAAGGATTTGTTCTGACAGTGATTTGAAAGGTGCTGTCCTGGCACTTTACAGCAAGCTCCTGCCGCACATCCTCCTGCTGACAGCTTCTCGGACTGCTGTCTGATACATCCTTTCCGCCGGATACATCGGCCGTAACTTCAGAGGCAGGCAGCAGCAGGGACAGAAACATCAGGCATTTTAATTTCATATATAACTCCGTTATTAGTAAAGACTATTCAACAAGCAGTTCTCAGTCAACATTTTCTCATAATTGCGAAAAATTTTCTCAAAGAATTCCGGTTATCGCTTTTTCGCTGAAGTTGTGTCGGAAAGCTGATTGAAAAGAAACTGTAAAAGTTTGCAGTTATACACCTACTGATTTGCATTTATCTTATGATCAAGGATCCGGAGCTGTTCAATTTATGAAAAAATTACATGACATTTGTCACAGATACATACTTATGTGTTTGTTTTATAAAAAAATAACCCTATAACTAATATCAAATAGAATAATTTTGATTCATTGATTTTATATGTGACAAATTATAGGTTTTAAGCTGAATTATTGAGTGCCGGCTCGGCTCAGTCTGTCTTTGTGTTATTTTGAAATGGGGATTTTGTACATATGCCTAAATCTGTTTCTACGTTTAATTTTGACAGTTTTTTTCAGAAAATAATCGGGTTTGCTGTCTCCAGCGGACTTGCTGCTGAAGAATTACACTTCAGCAATAAATATTTCAAAATCAAAAGAAAATATTTGAACCGGCAGATTAATAAAACTGCCGGCGGAAACTCGGGAAAAAATGCATGTATTGATCTGAACAACATCGATTATAAAAAAACTTTTAGTTTTGATTTAAGAAGTCTTTTTTATCATCATGATAATTTTGAGCTAATTCATCGATTAAAAGAAGAGTTCAGTAACTCGCCTGATTGCATTAGACACTACTTTGGAGAGTTATTTCATTCAGAAATGATGCTTCATGGTTTAACGCATGAATTTTACAGATATGTGCCTTTAAATGGTTTGAAAATCGAATTTTCGAGAGAGAAGAGATATTTCAAAACCGGCGAATATCCAGTTTCTCAGGTTATTAAGGATGGAGAAGAGCTGGCGCGGGAATATTCCTCTGACAGTAACTGGACGGACCTTATCGGGAAAATACTCGATGCTCTGAAAGGCGGCCATAATGATAAACAAGTTTCTTTTCCAAATTCCGAAAATGTTTATGATATTGACAGACTGGCCGATGATGTCTTAAATAAAAGTTCCGAAAACAGCAAACCTCGTGAAATTGATCCCGAGGATCCGTCCCGGAGTATTGATTTAGATAATCCTTATGAATTTCCTGATGATTTATTCAGCGAATCACGGGATCCAAACAGCAATGAAGAACGAAATGATGATCCGCAGGAATATGCCGGCTCCAGGTTTGACAATTTACCGGAAAACATGCTTGACAATTTACCGGAAAATATGCCGGAGGATATCCGGAAATGGGTGGATAAAGTCAAAAATATTGAGCGCTGGCATCTATGTCTGGGTGAGTTTTGTCCGTCAGAATCCCCTTTGAAGATAGTCATGTATACTGAGACTATAAAACAAGTTGCCGAAAAGGAGAGTGTCAGTGAACTGCATCTTTTTGAGTCAGTGCTGGCTCATGAGTTCTTCCATGCTCTGCATTTTACATCAACACTTTTTGACAAATTAGATGACTCTGTTCTGTTTGTTAATATCTGCAGGTCTATAAAATCCAAATATAACTCGAACAGTAAACTGTCTAGAGCAAACACGGTAATGATGATATGGGCAAAATTGCAGAATGAGGCGGTGAAACACTGGTACAGCAAGAATGCACGCAAAATAGCCAGTCAGGTTCTTGAACCGCTAGCTGTTGCATTCCAAATTTCCTGGATAAAAGACAGGTTAAACAAAGGTCAAGATATCACTGAGTTGGATAAAATGATGAAATACGAATTAAGACGGTTCGGAAATCTTTCCTCTTATCCTTCGGATCCATACTGCGGAGCAAAATATCTGATAGCCAACAGAAAAAATCACAAGACGATGTTAAATAATGAAACTATAATTACAAACATTTCAGTGGTTCTGAAACTCTCTTTAGAAAGCATGGATAGTGCCTACAGATACATTCAAAACATGTTAATGTGGTAGCATGAAGTGAATCATGCAGCTCAGCCTTAATAGGAAAGGCGAATCATATTCCGACTTCAGCCAACAGCTTCGTAGTTCCCGCTGAAGTTGTTTTTTTTCAGTTGAGACACCGGATCTGAGAGCCTGTATTCTGAATTTTCATTATGAGCGGCGGCAGAAATGCCGGTCTGCTGCAGTCGCAGGTATTCATCTCTAATCTCTGCAAATATTCATACTAAAAAATTTCAGAGGAGCACGTAATGAAGAAATTTCACAGCCGGAGTGCGTTTAAGCAATCTGTACCGCTGATAAATATTGACGGATATTTCTGAAGTTTCCGGACTATTTTTTATTTCCTAAGACAGCAATGTGAATTTTCGGTCGGTTTCGTAAAAAACATTTTTGCCTGCATTAGGTAAAGAAACGGCAATACCATTGTTTAAAACCGTAAAAATAGAATATAATTACCACATTCATACATAATCACAGGTTTCAGGCTGTCCCGCGGATTGCTGTTATAAGTCGTGGTTTAAGTATTACATAGTTTTTTTTGAATTTGAACCGCCAGTCAAGGTTCAGTAAAGGGTAGAGAAGATGAGTTTTAATTCAGACAAGCACTTTAACAACTATCAGAAATTTCCGAGAGGATTAAGACGTAGCGGATATTTTACCATTAAAGAATCAACTGTTCTCGAGGAGTGCGGTCAGGCAATGTCGGAGCTTTATGAGGGTAAGAGAAAGCCTAAGACTCCTGAGGAGAAAACCTTCGTCGCTCAGATTGCTCTTATCAGAAAGCAGATTGAAGACAGAGTAGAGACCATCAATGTTGAGGTTGTTGAGGATTTCAATACGAGGTGCTGGGCCAAGTATCTCAAGGTTATGCTCCCTAACAGAGTTCATCATCTCGGTCCGCAGACTACCGGACAGGATGACGCTTCCTCAGACGGAACTGAAGAATAATTTTTTAAGCTTTGATGATTTTTTGAGTATGGAGATGCCTGTGAGCATCTCTTTTTTTCATGAAATTAATCAGAAAACAGGGATTTTCAGCTGTTTGTTCACAAGACAATGAAAGGACATCGGTTTTGCTGCATTCCTGACCGGTGAAAGTCTGCACAGCATACATTCCGTCAGAAAAACAGATAAAGCTTCTTATGCTCTTCGGAAATTTCTGTCTCAAAATTACATCTGACACAGTTCAGGAATGAATCTGCCGGCTGTCGGACTTATCTGCCGGGAAACCGTCAGAATAGGCTGATCCGCTGAAGAAGCGGAGTTCTCAATTCCCTGTCATATGAATAATCAGCTGATTCCGACACTCCGCACGGCTGAAGCCCCGGGTCTCCTCGCCAGCACGGAGCACAAGACTTCAGAATCTGAAGAGAGGTCGGCTTTTTTCACAAACTTTTTTTTATTTTCAAAGCATCCGCTAAAAATTATTTTCAATATTTTCATCGTAAACTTATAAACTTGTCATGGCTTTAAATTATAATGTCTTCCTGCTGTCTCAGCTGTCAAAGACGAATAAAGTTCAGTAAAAATTTTACCTGGAGAGTGTTATGGATTTTCTGGAGCTGCTGAATACCCCTGATTACGATTTCATCAGAACAAATGAAAGATTAGGCGAGAGAATTATGCTTCTTGGACTCGGAGGAAGCCATGCCTATGGTACAAACAATGCCGGCAGTGATGTGGATTTCAGGGGAATAACGCTTAATCTTCCGTCTGATCTTATAGGACTTACTGAATTTGAACAGTATGTTGATGACAGGACTGACACCGTTATCTACAGCTTTAACAAAATGGTCAGACTTCTGCTCGAATGCAATCCCAACACCTGTGAAATTCTGGGTCTGGATGAGGATCAGTATCTGATTAAGTCTCATTTAGGACAGGAGCTGATAAACAATGCAGGAATTTTTCTTTCAAAGAGGGCGGTGCGCAGCTTCGGCAGATACGCAAGTGATCAGCTGAGGAGACTTCAGAATGCTCTGGCACGGGATTCCCTGCCGCATGCTGAAAGGGAGCGTCATATCATGAATTCCGTGCAGAGAGTCATTGATAATTTCAACTGTGGAGAGAATAATTCAGATCGGCTGCAGTGTGACATAAGACTTTTTCTCGACAAATCTGATAATTCTGATCTGGAGCAAGAGATTTTTGTTGATTCCGTCTGTCATCACTATCCGTTAAGAAAGTTTGCTGATCTTTCCGGACGGCTGAGGGGAGTTCTGAAGGAATACGAGAGGCTAGGTTCCCGCAACAGAAAAAAGGATGCAAATCATCTTAACAAACACGCCATGCATCTTATAAGGCTGCTGATAATGGCAAAGGACGTTGTTGAAAAAGGGGAGATTATCACCCGCCGGACGCATGAGCTGCCTGTTCTTCTATCTATAAGACGCGGAGATTTTATGAAGTCAGACGGGACATATTCTGCGGATTTCTTTACACTTGTTGACGAGTATGAAAGGAAGCTGAATGAGGCGGTAAAGCATACGAAACTTCCGGATGAGCCGGATATGAGGGCGGTCGGACGCTTTGTTGAGCATGTAAATCTTTGTGCAGTTACCGGAAGGTTTTAAAAATGGACATGAAAAAGGAAATCAAAGCAAGGCTGTCCCAGGTTGAAAAGGACAAAAATGTGCGGATCCTGTATGCTGTTGAATCTGGAAGCAGGGCATGGGGATTTGCGTCTGCTGACAGTGATTATGATGTGCGCTTTATTTATGCAAGATCTGCCGAAGAATATCTTCGCATTGACGAAGTTCCTGATTTTATTGAATGGCAGCTTGATGAGGTATACGACATAAACGGATGGGATCTGGGCAAGGCCCTGATACAGCTTTCAAAGGGCAATGCGGTTTTTTTTGAATGGCTCAATTCACCTGTTGTCTACCGGACATCAGATGAATGGGAGACTGTTCGAAGAGCTGCCTGCAGCTATTTTTCTGTAAAGGCGGCTCTTCGACATTACTGTGGTCTGGCAAAAAATACCTTTCAGACATATCTTAACAACAGGGAGGATGTCAGCATCAAAAAATATTTTTATGCTCTAAGACCGCTTCTTGCGGCAAGGTATATTGATAACACCCATGAGCCGCCTCCGGTTGAATTTGCTGAACTTATGAAGCAGGATATGCCAGATGATCTGAGATCCTCCATAAATCAACTTCTTGAGATGAAAGTGAAAACCGGGGAGGGACAGAAGTTTCCGGCAATACCGTTAATCAACAGTTTCATTGAAAATGAGCTTAAAGTCTGCTGTGAGAAATCAGCCGCTGCAGAGAATGACAGAAAAACGGACTGTTCGCCGCTGAATGCTGTATACCGGAAAATCATTCTTAAAGATTGCAGAATTTTTTAAAGATCGTTCAGATAAATCAGCACCGGAAATAGACTGCAGGAGCTGCGCATATGCTCTCGCCTTTTTTAACCTCTGCAGGTTCCTTATGTTTGACAGTTCACGCTTCTCCTTTAATTCAATGCCGCCGTGGTTTTCAATTCTGACAGCAGGGAGCAGGAGCTTCAGAATTTTATAACGTCACACGGATCTGATGTCTGTAAGCAATTAATGGTAATGAGCATGAAATCAGTATGGTATTAAAGAACCGGCTTTCTTTAGGTATGAATAATTTTTCGGTTTCAGAGCAGAAGCTGTGATTCCGCCGGAACTGCAAAAGTTCTTTCTCTCTGCCTGAGATATCACTCTGAATCCGCAGAAATTCAGCATCCGTTAAAGCTATATCCGGGGGCATTGCGTCCGCGTTCAGTCCTTGCATATCACTTTATTATTTCAGTAGTTTTGAATTTTTCAAAAAAATACCGGTACGCTTTTCATATTTATCCCGGTCACAGTTTTGCTTCCTTCTTTCCGTCCTGATGATTCAGTCAGGTGTTCCGTCTAACAGCACAGTAAAGTCTGATCCGAAATAATTTTTCAGACCTGCAGTTTCTGTGAGATTTTTTTTCAGCCACGGCTGAAATTCTGACACACACAGCCGGTGGAGTATCATGATAACCATTGAAACACATCATGTTTGAGAAACTAATTACGGAGAAGATATGGACTTATTAAAATTTTTAAACGCCAGAAATTCATTTTCCATCAAGACCGCCCGTTATCCGTTCGGCACTGTGGAGTATCTTGAAGACTATTATCCCTGCAGCAGATATTCAAAGGCTCAAATCAGCAGACAGTCCTGTGAGTTCAGAGAATCCATATGGCGCTTTAAGGACGGCATAGTCAATGCTGCAACTGATAACCTTGTTAAAAGAATTACAGACAGAATATTAAGTATTGACGGCATCAACAACGGAACCTGGAGCATATTTCTCGTACCGGCATCAAGCCGGGAAAAAACTCTGCACAGATATGATCGGCTGATTAATCGGTTAAAATCACAATTGTCTAATGTGGAGTTTCTGAATGATCGTGTTTGTTTTATCGGCTCAAGAGCGCCGAAGCATAACGGCTGCAGAAATGGGAGTTCAACATCTCATTTTCTGCTTGACTCTGCGGCAGCAGGATCAAATGTTCTTATTGTTGATGACATAGTTACAACCGGACAATCCATGCAGGAAATGACCGAACTGATAGGGGCTGGTAAACACTATAAATTTCTTGCAATGGGCAGAACTGTATATAAAACAGGCAGATTTTAACAAAAAAGGGGACCAGAATATGAATATACCGGCAACTCTTGTTGTAGCGGCGGGCATGATCAGAGGCGTTGGAAAAGCAACCCTGAAAAAAATCATCGATGCGTCTGCAGATGAAGATTTCAAAGACAGCGTCGAAGGATTCTGCCGGTTTATTGATTTGAAGAGGATCGGGAAATTTTCGGGCATCAAGGGCAGACAGCTGGAGGCCCTGGAAAGCATAGACTGCAGAGAGGCTGATAAAATTTTTTCAAAATCCAGATCCGCACTTGAGAAATCAGCAGAATTTGATATTCATCCGGTATTCTTCACTGAAGAAAATTACCCGCAGAGACTGCTGACTGCCGGTGATCATCCGCTGATTCTCTTTTACAGGGGTGATATAGAAGTTCTGAATAAAAAGAGGTGTGCGGCAGTGATTGGCACCCGCCACCCCACACAGGCCGGGCAGGAGGCTGCGGATCGCATATCCGGGTATCTTGCAAAAAACGGTTTCACTGTAATAAGCGGTCTGGCCTTCGGCTGCGATAAGGCGGCGCATGAGGCCGCCATAGGGAGCATCAGGAAATATGGAGGAGGGAGTACAGCGGCGGTCCTGGCGAACGGACTTGATCCGGCGTCTGTCTATCCTCCTGAGCACAGGGATCTTGCTGAAGAAATTGTAGGATGCGGCGGAGTGCTTGTTTCCGAGTATATTGTCGGAACCAGGTGCAATGCGCGGCAGCTTGTCATGAGGGACAGCTGGCAGGCGGATCCTTCTGAACTTGTTATACCGGTTCAGACTGACGTCAAAGGCGGAACAATGCATGCGGTAGCACGCGCCTGCAAAAGAAATATTCCTGTTTTTATGCCGTATATTGAAACAGATTACGATAGCACTGGAGACAGGTGCTTTGATAATTGCGGCGCATCTGAACGGGACAAGAAAAGGTACTGTGACGGTTTTAAAAACATTGTGGAAAATTTTAATGGGCGTGAAATTAAACGGCTGAAGGATCTGGGCGAAGTGATTTTTCGGCAGACAGGCGCATCGGGCCCGGCCCCCGTGACGCAGAACAGGGATCCGGGAAATCATCTGGCTGATGAACAGACTGAAATGTTTTTGCGGGAGATGGATAAAGATTTCTAAAATTTGATCCCCCTATTAGATATATAACCCCTTGAATGATAATATCCCTGTTGTCGCTCAGCTTGAAAAACAACCGGGGGTCAGTCACTATGGTTGATAATACATTGCGCAACCGCCAGATTTCAGCCGGTGCAGCATCTGATGGGGAAAAACGGACCTTTGAGGTCTATCATTCCAACAGAATTGAGGATCTTGCAGTTTTAACCGCCGCAATGATAAAAGATGGCATCTGTTCAAAGCCCCTTGATCCTGTTGAGTTTGTCGTTCCAAATTCCGGGATAAGGCAGTGGCTTGATTTAAAGCTGGCAGAAAACCTGGGCATAAGCATGCGCAATGTTTACAGCACTCCGGTGGAATTTGTCAGGAATCTCCTGTCTAGACCGGAGGCTGCGGCGGGAGGAAAGATCTCTGTTCTCAAAAGGGACAGCCTGATCTGGATTATTTATTCACAGCTGCGGGGCATTATTGATTCTGATGATTTCCGGTCATCAGACGTCAGTTGCGGACTTAGGCAGGTTTTCAAAGCTGTATCTGACTATGTTCTCGTATCTTCTGATCGGTCTGTTCTCAAAAAAATCAACCTGCTGAATTTTTTATCTCCTGATAACAATAATTCCGGTTCTCCTGCCGGCGGCTTTGAATGGGACAGCTATGCATCTGCATCAGGTTCAGAACCGTCATGTGAAAAAAGAGAAATCAGCGATAAAAGGCTCTACCAGCTCAGCGACGTGCTGGCCGGCATTTTTGAAACCTACACTGTAAGTCGGGGCTACTGGCTGAAAAACGCCGTATCCTCAGAAATTGATTACTCCGTAAATTTTAACCGGTACAGACAGATTTATGAGGAAGGCAGGGAGCATGCGTCGTGCGGCGGCTGCGTCACCAATGATCAGTCAGACTCAGAAAATGTTTTTGACAGAATGTGGCGGGGCTGCAGTCCGGAGGAGTTCTCCGGGCTTGAAATTCTTGAGCAGAAACTGGTTCTTGACAACATGTGGCAGGTAGTTTTATGGAAGAGAATCGCTTCAGCCAGCGGTTACGGAAAAAATGCATCCGCCTTTAATGAACAGAGACATTTTTTTATCAGTGAAGCAGCTTATATTCTCATTCAGAAGCTGGAAGACTGTGACAGTCAGCTCAGTAAAGCTCTGCCTGAAAATCTTTTTATTTTCGGTTTTTCAGCGCTGGATCCTTTGTATCTTCGGTTCTTCAGGAGCATCAGTCGTTATACCAGAATTCTTTTTATGTATTTTAATCCGTGCCGTTTGTACAGCTGCGGCTCGAGTAAATGCATTGAAAACCGTCTTCTTGCCTCATGGGGGGAACTGCACAGATCAACTGTCAAAAGGCTATCCGATAATGTTTCATCCGCTGAATTTGAACTGTTTACAGATCCCCTGACTGAGAAAAAAGGAATTCTTCAGTTTCTCCAGAGCTGTATTCTAGACGGGTGCGAGCCTGATCCGTTTCACAGCTCAAACGTTCCTGCCAAAAAACCGTTTAAATGGGAGGAACTTGAGCATAACCTGGAAATTCATGCCAGTTTTTCCCGACTACGGGAGGTAGAGACCATCTATGACAGGATCCTGAAGCTTTTTGAGCAGGATCCTTCCCTTAAACCGAATGATATTGCCGTTTTTGCTCCTAATATCAATTTCTACGCACCGTATATCCACGGTGTGTTCGGCAGGGAGTTTGCAGAATATGAGCGCTGCATACCGTATAAAGTTGTCGATCAGCACTACGGAGAAGTAAGTACTTTTTTTTCTAGCATTCTTGATCTTCTCAATCTTCCTGAAACTCACATAACCGGCCCGTATGTTCTTAAACTTCTTGAAGTTTCAGCAATTCGCAACCGTTTCGGCTTCAGTGTCGATGATTTAAGTGCAATATCGCAGCTGATAACGGACTGCGTCCGCGGCGACAGCAGCGAGACCGAGCTGCTTGATCCCGGGTTTGAGCAGCCGGCAAAATTCAAAGTTTATTCCACCTGGAGCAGAGCGCTTCGCCGCATGATGGCTGGTTCGGTAATGGATACGGAGAATTCTGATACCTGCTGGCTTGATGATGTAAGTCTGTATGACAAGGTTCAAGAGCAGCATATAGAAATTCTCGCTTCCCTGAAGATGCTGATATTGAAGCTTGATGACCTGCGCCGCTGTCTGAGAGAATCCGGCAGCATGACTCCGGCAGAGTGGAGGAAGCTGGTTAATGCCAGAATAATAGATGAATTCTATGCCGATGATTATGAAAATTATTCTGAAATTTATGCAGTTAACAGTATTATAAGTGAACTTTCAGTCTGTGCCGAGAATGCAGGTTCGCAAATATCTGTAAGTCGTGACGTATTTTCTGAACTTCTGTCCGCCGCCTCATTGAATTTCAATATGCACAGTCAGGTTATTTCTGGCAGGGTAAGTTTCTGTTCACTGGTGCAGATGCGCCATATTCCATACCGTCATGTATTTATGATGGGTATGAACAGCCGTGATTTTCCGCGGCAGGAAGAGATATACGACTTTGATCTTATCAGGCGTGACGGCGGGAACGGGGCAGGAGCAGTCGACCGGTGCCGCAGGGATGATGATCACAGCATATTCCTTAATACTCTCCTGTCTGCAAGAGACAGCGTCTATATTTCCTACATCGGCCGCTCTATCGTCTCTAATGCAGAGAAAAATCCTTCCATAGTGATTACGGAGCTTGAGCATTTTCTCTCTGAAAATCTGGCTATGGAGGAAATTTACAGAAGATATTCGGATTTGCCGGGAAGGCTGCAGTCAGGAAATATACAGGAGGAGCTTGATTTCAGGAGAAACACTGAAAAACTCGCAGAGGAGAATTCAAAAAGGCTTGTCCGTCCTGGGCTGTACGACGCTCTTGTTATAACTGATGCCATGCATCAGTGGGATCCGTCCAACTACGAATGTGATCCATCCTCTAAAAAAATTAAAAGAGGCAGTCTTTCATATCAGAGCGAGTGGTGTCCGCCGGATCCGAGGGACCGCATTTCAGGAAAATCATTCTTCAAAGCCTATGTTTCAGAGTGCATGAGAGTGAGGCACTACGGACCTAAAGTATTTCTTTCGAAAAATGATGAATTAAGAAATAAAGACGGTGCAAAAATTATTCAGTACCTGCTGTACATGATTAATCGTTCATGTTTTACCGTCAGAGTAAAAGACAAGGTCTTCAGTATCCGGGATCTGACAGACATGGAAAATGGAAACAGATCCATGCTTGATTTTGTCATAAATGAACTCAGCAGCGAAGTGCAAAAATGCGGCAGACTCAATGCAGATGAGGCATTTCCCGAGGCAGTACTGAATTATATAATTAAAAAAGTGGCGTCGGCGGAGAAGTCGAAAGAAAGTGATGTCTGTGTATGTCTGCAAACCTACAGCATAGACGGCCGTTTTAACACCCTTGTTACAGATGCAGGAATTATTTCGCCTGACATCAGTGCGCATTTTAAAAGTGACCGCAGAACTCTTTCCCTGAATATCTCAGATTTGTGCAGCTTTGCCAACGATCCCCTGGATGAACTTTTCAGACGTCATTTTAATGTTAAAAAAGATGAAGATGATCGGTATAAAAGATCCATGGAGGATACAGAGCCTCTTGATGTTAATGAAAATACGGAAGACAACTCCATAAAGGAGCAGATTGTCGAATACTGCAGAATGTTTCTTGACAGACTTCAAAGTGATAGGACAGTATGCAGTGAATTCTGGAGTCAACAGCCGGAGCAGGTCTTTGACGAACTTATGAGTCGTCATCCTGAAATTTTTTCCGGACTTAGGAAAGAACTCAAATATAAAGGTCTGATCCCGAGCGGACGGAATGTTGCATACATAAAGCAGTCCGGAGAAAAGAAAGATTTTGACTCGTCTGAAATTCTTGGATTCAGCACCTCGAAATATTTTATGATGACTATAAGGAGACTTCATTATCTGCACTGCGGCAGATACAGTATGAAGTCTGAATCTGTCCGGGTGCGAAGTGAGTTTAAGCTCAGCGGTACTGATCTGCCTGAACCATACCGCAGTGTTTTCGCGGACAAAGAACATCCGTTTACAGTAATTGTTGAAGGAAATATTGATAATATCTACACCGGTGAAAACGGACAGAAGGAATATCTGCATTTCAGGGATATTTTAAACTTAGAAAAACAGAAATTCCTTTTTCTTTTGAATTCCGTACTCCTTTCATTAAATCACTCTGTCGGCATATCCAGATTTATCGATCTTGAAAATTCGGATTCGGAGAGCAGCAAAATCAGGCTTGCGGAGTTTGAAAAAAACGGAGAAGAATACCTCAGGCAGCTTATCATATGCTATCTCAGAGGCATGACTGAACCTTTGCTCCTGCTAAGGTACAGCAATAAGCAGGATGATAAAAAGATTAATACCGGAGAAATTTCTGAAAAAATCAGCGCCGTCATGGCTGAGAGAATCCCTATGATACCGCTGAATTTAGTTTCGCAGGACAGCGAATACAGAATTCTGTTTGATGCCGGGGAACTGCCTGCCGGCAGGGATATCGATTCTGACAGTATTGAAAAAATTAAAGGTTATGACTGGTTCGAAAAAAATATTAAAAATACACAATTTTATCTGGATATAAAGAATCTGAAAGAGCAGGACTCTGATACCTTTGAAGATAATAATCATAATCAGTGGCTGACTGTCAGACAGAGAATGCTTATTGAAAAGAAAGAAAAACTCCCTCTGAGAAAAACTGCAGCGACAAAATTCGTACTTGAAGAATGGCCGAATGCTCTTCTGACGCATTTTGGAAACTCTGAAAACAAGGATAAAGAACCAGTTAATAAAAAAACAGGAATGTGCAATCAGAAAAACACTTTCGGTAAAGTTATGAATGAGCAGGAGCTTCCGGAATAATCTGCGTAAATATTCCGGAAATGGCGAAGAGCTTTGGTTTAATTGTAAATAATAACAGACAGGTCCGATATGACAGATTCCGACAACAAAAAAAATGGAATGGCGGCAGTTAAAATTACCCGGATTTTCGACAGTTGAAGATCACTCAAGGTGTTGTGAAGCATTGCTACATCTGGGTTTCTTGATAATTTTTTAATCTTTTTTATAGCGCAACATGGCGCAATATGTTATAATTCATAGTATTCATTTAACTTATACTTTTGCAGTCAGGAGGCTATGATGCGACTTGTCCGGACAGGAAAGTCAACAAATCCCTGTTACTATGTAGTTGAAACATACAGAAACGAAAAAGGTGCTAAATCTACTCGAACTGTTGAGGCTTTAGGAAATGCCGAGTCAATAAGAGCAAAGTATGCTGTTTCTGATGCAGAGGAATGGTGCAGGAATTACATTTGCCAAAAGAACGAAGAACTGGCTAAAGCAAAGGAATCGAACAGTCGGGAGGTTCAGATAAAACTTCTGGAGAACCTGCCAAAATCTCAAGATAGCGCTATCTACAATATAGGTCATATTATTCTTGAAAGTGTTTACAACTCTTTTGGCTTGAGCAATATCTGTGACGAAATCACCAGGAGTCATCCTCATCTAGAATTTGATTTAAACGAAGTCCTAAAGGTCATTGTCTACGGCAGAATACTCTTCCCGTCATCCAAACACCGTCTTGCGGTCAGATATCAGTTCAACCTGCTGGGAAACAGCAGTGTGGAGCTACAGCATATATACCGAGGGATGGATCTTCTCAACAGCAACAATACATTGATACAGGACAGGCTCTACTACTACACCTCTCAGGATGTGGAACGAGATGTCAGCTGTATTTACTACGACTGCACCAATTTTTATGCTGAGATTGAATGCGAGGATTGCGACAGAGAAAACAAGTCTGAAGAATGGCACAGTGAGCACACCCTCAGGAAGTACGGTAAATCCAAGGAAAACAGACCAAATCCTATCGTACAGATTGGACTGTTCATGGACAGCAACGGAATGCCGCTGGGATTTTGCATAAATCCGGGAAATACCAATGAGCAGGTCACTCTGGTACCTACAGAGGAGAAACTAATTAAGAATTTCAGAACATCTGATGTAACAGTTTGCACTGATTGCGGATTGTCATCAGATGTGAACTATAAGTTCAACAGCAAAGAAGCTGACGATCCGTTGGTAAAGTTAGGTCTTTGCGGACAGCGACACTACATAAGCACCAGATCACTGAAGAAGATGAAGTCTCATCTCAAAGATTGGGCTTTGGGCAAGAAGGGATGGTCATATGTCAGTAAGGAGCATTCCACGGGGAAGACTAAAATAATCAGCGACTATGATCTGACGGATCTTAATGATGTTTCTGAGTATACCAAACACTTCAATACCGTTTTTTTCAAGGAACGCACCACCGCTGAAAACAACATCGATGCCAGGTTGATAGTCACCTTCTCACTAAAATTCAAGGAATACCTTGAAAACCTCAGAAATAAAAAGGTTATGCGAGCCCAGAAGATGATTAAGAACGGAACTCACAGCAAGGAGAATGAAAACAGTCCGAGACGCTATATTGACAGGAACTTCATAACTCAGGAAGGTGAGGTTGCAGACATTCAGACAGTGTCCATCAATGATACTCAAATTAAAGAAGATGCCAGGTATGACGGTTTCTATGCTTTAAACACAAATTTCTTCAGTGGAGAAAAATCTGTTCAGGAGATAGTTGCGATCGCTGCGAAAAGATGGGAGATAGAGGAATGCTTCAGAATCATGAAAAGTGACCTGGAACTCAGACCTTTTTTTCACAATAAAGATCCTCGCATCATTGCCCATGTACAAACCTGTTTCATTGCTTTGCTGCTTCTTCGCGGAATTGAATATAAACTGGCAAAGTTCCATGGGGTACATGAAAAATGGCCTAACGGAAAGTACACTATGGATGAGATCCTTAATGCACTGAGAAGCATTAAGGTGATTTCACTGAATAAAGGTCAGGCCTACCAGCCTGACTACAAAGATTCTGAAGTTATAACCGACCTGCTAGAACTCTTTTCACTAAAGGCGTTCAGCAAACAGATAATAATGAAGGATACTATGAAAAAAATTTTTCAACAGGTTAAAAAATCACCAAAACCATTCAAACCATGAAAATGGCGTAACATGCTCTAAATGCAGGTGGCACAAAGGTTTGTGGAACTCTAAATATGGTCAACTGTCGAAAATCGGTTTATTATCTTCGGGATGTATCCATTATTTTTAAGAAGAAATATTCATCATCTCTAAATCCGTAAGCATTCCTTCTAATAGTTTTAATTTTATTATTAAAACCTTCTATTATCCCCGATGAAATATTTGTTGATTCATGCGTAACAATACCACAAATGTGGTTATTCAGGAGATTTGCGAACTTCTCAAGATGGTGATTTTTGGATTCACGGCACAGGTTAATTACCTCGGTAATTTCCCGGATTTTCGACAGTTGAAGATCACTCAAGGTGTTGTGAAGCATTGCTACATCTGGGTTTCTTGATAATTTTTTAATCTTTTTTATAGCGCAACATGGCGCAATATGTTATAATTCATAGTATTCAT